>Ga0209636_10001676_pt1 | contig 22410 bp, 23 predicted proteins | sample DeeMarSWOR152_54_FD_187464 | JGI IMG/M metagenome (GOLD analysis project Ga0209636, IMG submission 187464) | Marine sediment microbial communities from White Oak River estuary, North Carolina - WOR-1-52-54 (SPAdes) (version 2) | ecosystem: Environmental > Aquatic > Marine > Intertidal zone >...
CATCCCATGGAACGACATCGGCCTATACCTAGGCTTCATCACCCTCATCGCCTTAACCGTAGGAGCCATCCCAGGATGGATTGCCTCAAGAATCCCCCCAGCTGAGGCTTTGAGATATGTAGGGTAAAGAGGAAATGAACAATGATAGTGAATGAAGAAATAGTTTCAGTCAACAAAAACCAAGGTGAGAAGAACCAGAAATCTATCCTCGTGATTGCTGATTTGCATAAACGCTATGATGAAGGGAAGCCCAAAGAGGTGCATGCCCTTCGAGGACTAGACCTCACAGTCCAAAAAGGAGACATGATGGCCATCATGGGACCGTCCGGATGTGGAAAGACAACTCTCCTGAACATGATAGGGCATCTGGATAAACGTTCAAGCGGCAAAATCAGCATAGACGGCATGGATACAGCTACACTCTCAGATAGCCAAATGACCGCCTTCCGTCGGGATAATATTGGCTTCATTTTCCAGTTATTCAACCTTTTTCCCTTCTTGTCAGCTGTAGAAAACGTGGAAACTCCTCTTTTGCTGAGAGGCGTGAAAGCTGGCGTAGCCCGAGAACAGGCAAAAATGCTCTTGAGAGAATTAGGAATGGGAGATAGACTATATCATCTACCCTCAGAACTTTCGGGGGGCCAACAACAACGAGTAGCTGTAGCCCGAGCTCTCATTAACCAACCCGCGATCCTTCTCGGAGATGAACCTACCGGTGATCTGGATTCCACGACAAGCGCCGATGTTATGGCCCTCTTTCGGCGAATAAACAAAATTAACAAACAAACCCTAGTTCTCGTCACCCACAACAGATGGATCGCCGAACAGTGCGACTACATAGTCCACATGACTGACGGAAGAGTCTCCAGCATCGAACAAGGACCATTCAAGAAGGAGGAGCCCCCCAAATGAGAATCTACACGGCAGGATTAATCGATAAATCATCACAATCCAACAATATAACCCTGCAAAAGCGACTTTTGTCACATTATCGAAAGAACCTAGGAATTCCCGGTTCAACCATTCACAGTCAAGAACTAAACACATTCATCGTCTTATCAGGGCAAAAAGATGACGGAAATATTGACAGCAAAACTATGGAGAAAATTGAAAAAACAACTCAAGACAGTTTCACAAAGTATCACATAAGCAACAAGTTCAGATTTGAGCAAGAACTGAAAAACAACCAAGAATTACGAGAAACATCCAAAATCGTCAAAGATTTTGTCAAGGAAGTCGACCCCAATCTTGTAAAGATCTTTGATAGCCGATTAGAGAAGATCAGCAAAGATATACCAAAGATGCAATGCGAGATTCAATCAAGAAGTATCGTGATTTTGTGGGACATCGTTGAGAACCGAGAACATCGGTTTTTCCTTTCCGGGTTTGACTCTCCAATCTTCAAGAGTTCAACCAGTGAAACTGAACTTGACACGGACAAATTGGTTGACAAACTACTCCTTTCAAACTTCTTCAAGATATTTCTGAAACCAACGGTTATTCGCCTACATGAAATGGATCGTGTGCTTGAAAGACTAAAAGTAGGAGTGGAAGGAACTCACTATCGGAGCAAAAACCAGAAACTACAGACCAAACTAGAACTGTTCCTTCGGATTCTAACAGCAAAACTCAGTGCCTTAAATGACATAGGTAGTGTGATTTCTCGAATTTTTGACCTATTCCAAGTCCCCCGCGCAGTACTTCCTCCATATCACTTGGAGAACGATACCATGAACCTTAATGCCGCACTTGCGGAAATGGCGTCAGAAATCGAGTATGGAAAAGCGTTACTCATCGAAGTACAAAACAAACTTCACGAGTGCCAAATTCACCTTCGCGATTATCTGGATGAACAGAAAAATGGAGTGAAAACCATCGATTCCGCTAATGACTTCCAGAATAGGCTACTGTCCATAGCAGAATTAAGCATTGATTTGTTTGTTGAAGCTGAACTTCTAAAAACGTGGACAGACCTCTTTGGATCCGATATTCCCTATTTCAGCTTTGACAGACAACTTTTCGACCATAACAACTCTGAAGCATTTGACGTGGCTGATGGCGTTGTTCTCGCTGTACGAGGATTAACGAAGAACTACAATCTTGGAAAAACAACCGTGTACGCTCTCCGTGGGGTGAATCTTGATATTAAAGAAGGAGAATTTGTTGCGATTTTAGGAAATTCTGGGGCAGGAAAAACAACTCTCTTAAATTGCATTGCAGGTCTCGATACACCCGATTATGGAGTTGTGCTGTTTCGCGGAAAAAATCTTCATGAATTAAGTGATTCTGCAAAATCCAAGTCTAGACTATTGGAGATGGGTTTCATATTCCAAACCTATACCTTGTTGCCTCATTTCAACACACGAGAAAATGTAGCGTTACCAGCAGACCTGGCTGGATTAAGCAAAGATTTGAAAGATCGTATAGAAAATCTTCTAGAGGGAGTTGGGATCAATCAGCAAGCTGAACAATACCCCGCTACATTGAGCGGCGGGCAAATGCAACGTGTAGCCATCGCCCGGGCATTAACCAACCGTCCTGCGGTAATATTTGCAGATGAACCAACCGGTGATTTGGACTCTGTAACTGGAAAACAAGTCATGGACTTGCTCAAAAAATTCCATCAAGAAACAAAAACCACAATCATTGTTATCACCCATGAACAAGATATTGCCGCCTATGCAGAGAAAACTATAATGATGAAAGACGGAATATGCACGCACGTGAAATCCGAACTCTCGCCCCCAATACTCTAACTATATTCCTACTAGCAAATTGGCGTCAAAATCCCGCCCCCCGCACCAACTGACAGATTTTCCGAAAGCGAAAGAAACCCTTCCTCCTTTCTCAATGTGTCTTAAATTTATATGTGACATTTAATGTATTGGGAGTGGTGAGTGTATGGATTGCATATATCTTACCGCAGGGACTGTGGGCGGACGTGTCACATTTTTTTGTCACGCACAACCACTAAGAGCGACGGAAAGCATAATTTTCTACAAGCCTACTAAGGATGAGCTAAAGGATTTCTGTCAAAACTCTGAAGAGTTTGCTTCTTGTCCTCGATTCAAGGCGTTTCAGAACCACCAGAGAATCTCCTTGATCAAATCCAAATGAATGTCGTTTACCCCTTTTTTATTGAATGCTGTCACGCGTTGTTACTAGTAAATTCGTGTCGAAATTCCGCCCCTCACATTTTTGAATGCAGGCGCATTTATGTGGATTCTTCGCTTTTCTTTGCTTCTTCTACATAACTTTTGACGAACCATATGAGAAAATCGTGTGTTCGCTTTTGCATGCGCAACAAAGTTCTCATTCCAAGTTGGGGATCAACCCCAGATCTACGGAATTTCCGCTCTAACCATCTCAATTCTTTCTCAAGTTCTTCAGCTTTCTTCTCAAGGTTCCCTTCAGCGCCCATAGCATCCACTTTCCCATCGTCGATGGAGATGCTTAACCTTCCCCATCTCTCTTAAAAAGTTTTTAGACTATTTGTATCTCCGTTTCTTAATGTCCATGATCTATTCTTCTGTGCGCGCGACCAAGATTTTTGAGTCCTATTGAAAGTATGAAATTTAGAGGCTCTAGGGATGGATTTTTGCATTTCGATTTCACGATCTCTTAAAATAATTTAAGGCTTGGCGTTCAATGAAGTTTTGCTTTCGATATGAGGAAGAACACAGGGAATCAGTGGAGTTGGATATAGTTGGCTCAAGATTGGAAAACAGTGCTTAGGGCCGACCCTACAGAATGGTTATTGGAAAAGAAGAATCCATCTGTACGCTACTTTGCTCTAAGAGATCTCTTGGACTATCCTGAAGATTCCCCGGAGGTCGTCAAAACAAGGAAGAGCATCAGAAACTACGAGAAGGTTACTAGGATACTCAGCAAACAGAAATCCGAAGGATATTGGGAATCGGCTGAGCGCCCTTATCTTCCCAAATACAAGAGCACATATTGGCAAATCATGATTTTGGGTCAGCTGGGTCTCGACAAAAGCGAGGAACATGTGAGAAAAGCCTGTGAATACATCTTCCAATTTCAACTTGCCGAAGGCGGATTCTCAACGTTCGAGAAAGAAGGGGCGAAGGAAGAATATCGTTGGATTAAGGAAAAGATATTGAAGAGAGGAAGGGAGCCTCCACCCTTTGAAGCCTGGGCTAAAGAAAAGATTCGAGAATATGAAATGTCATGTTTAACCGGAAACGTTGCAGCCTCTCTAATCAAACTTGGATATGCTGACGATGAAAGAGTAAGAAGAGCTTTGAATTGGCTAGTTGAAGTTCAGAACAAAGATGGAGGCTGGCTATGCCCCTACTGGAAAGCCCACATCAAAGATACGCACAGTTGTTTCATGGGAACAATAACGCCTCTAGACGCCTTCTCTGAGCTACCAGCAGCCCTTAAGACCCAAAGTATGAATGTAGCTGCCAAGAGGGGAGCAGAGTTTCTTTTGATGCACAGATTGTTTAGAGCTGATCACCACGAGTTTAGGGTAATAGATGAAGCATGGCTGGAATTAGACTTTCCATGGTTCTTCTATGACATTTTAAGAGGGCTTTCAGTCGTAACAAAGCTTGGATTCACAAAGGACAGAAGAATAGATGATGCCCTAAAAATTGTTCTTGAAAAGCAGAATGCCGAAGGAAAATGGATTCTAGAACGTACTCCCTCCGGAAGAATGCATACAAGTTTAGGACAAAAAGGAAAGCCCAGTAGATGGATCACCCTGCACGCTCTCAAAATCATACGAAGAGTCTATCAATAATAGCGAGCGAATGTAAACTCAAGTTTTTAAACTTGGAATCGCTAACTTCAGTGAGGGAAGTTTTGTGGCACGATGCTGTTATTGTGTCAAAAAGATTGGAAAGGGTGAAGATTTTGTCCTTGAGGGGCAGTATCCTGGACTAGCCGTAAAGCTGGGTTTTGCGCCGCTTTGGTCTGGGCCAGAGTGGTTTGGCTTTGTCTATCATAGGAAATGTTTCTTGAAGATGGTCTCGAGTGAAACGCAACCAGAAAAAGACGTTAGAGAGTACTGTTCGAAATGCGGAAAAGAGATTCCGAAAGGTTCCAAGCTGTGTCCCTATTGTATTTCGTCACGCAGTACCAGAGTGAGTCGACTTAGACAAAAACGATAGGAAGGTTGAACCAGCTAAAATACGCGCTTGCACTACTTCTGATGAGAAATGCGACGAGGCTGGTATTTTCCTTTGAAAGTTGATTTTCTGTATTCACATGTTTTGGGGCAATATTGGCAGGCGACGTATTCTTCGTCTGTGATGGCGAATATGCCTGACTCCGATTTTTTCGGTATCATCAAGTAGTTGGGTGTAAGCTGTACTCCTATTCTCTTGGACGGTTGAAGAATTCGAAACAAAACTGTCTGTTGCTCGAGGCCGAAGAGTTCTCCCGTACCCTCTCCGGGACCGAAATCGGAAACCTTGTTTCCCAATGACTTCTCCACAAGCCTTTGTATGTTTCCTCTGGCGATTTCCAAGGCATAATCCCCAATTTGGCTCAGCATAAAGGAGTTAAAAATGTTATCTGTTGCAAGTTTTGACGAACGGTCTTCAAGCTTGGGGCCCAGAGTAACTACATAGGGAGCGATCTTTTGATCGCACCTCAGCATATCTGCAAGAATCACACCTGTCAATACATCATCGCTGTCCAAGTGCACGCTGTCCCCAGCAATCTTGACGACTTTCAGATATGTGTACACGGCTTTAGGTTCAATCAGTTCAAGGCTCTCTTCGATCAGAGAAATGATTTCCTTCTTTTTCCCTTTGAGTGTCTCTATCTTAAGCTCTCGCCATAACTCTTCTTCGTCATATTCAACGGCTATATGATCGACCACCCGCATCAACAGTCACCACCATACACATCTGAAAGTCAGTCTTGCGTACATTTTATGTTCATTAGATATCCGCTTCTCGATCTGGCACATGCGATCTGTTTCTCAGTCCAAAAGTTTTCATTATTGGCCCTGAAATTTTCCTGCCATGTTTCCATCGATAATACAGCGCGTAGGCAACCATTGCGGCAAGCCTCATTTTCCATTGAAGGCTCTTGGGAACGAAAACTCTTATGTTGCGTTCCCAGCATGTGGCTATAACCTCCCATTGTAGCGGCGTCAAATGTTTCAAATCCATGTGCTGTGCATTTCTGAGCATGCAGTCTTCTTCCGAAGTGAACAATAAAGGTACATAGAATACTCTGCTGTGTCTCAGTTTGTTTAGTAGTTCCAGCGTCTCAATCGTATCCTTCTCGGTCTCACCAGGCAACCCGATGATAAATGTTGCCAATGGCCAAATATGGTTCTCGTTCAAGATTTCAATTCCTTTCGTCACGATGTCATGCCACTCTCTGGGTTTGTAAGGGAACATCTTGCCTTTCATGTGTTCATTCATAAGTTGAATGCTTCCTGTCTCTATGCCAATTTCGACCGAGCTATGCCGAGTGCCATTTGTCATCCAATTCGCTTTCTCAAGAAGAATTGGGCCAATCTCTTCGATCAGCTTAGGATCATAAACAACAGGCGCCAACGACGCGTGAGCAGGTTGAATATATTCGACTCCGGGCACAGCCGCAATTGATCTAATTAACGTCACAAGTGCCTCCCGATTTGGCAAAAATTTTCCCTTAGATTGGTACAAGAAGATGTCTTCACTGGCTAGAATAATCATTTTTGTGCCATTTTTCGCGTTCAATTCTACTTCTTTCAAGATGTGTTCTAGGGAAAAGGAGTAGCTTTTTCTCAACGTTGGCGAGCAGAACTTACATCCACGACCGCACCCTCGCGTAATCTCCACGGTACCAAAAATGGACGGGTGCACGATGAGTGGAATTTCTTCTGGATTAGGTGATTTGGTTTCAACTACTTGTGGAAGCTCCTTGCCATGGAGAGCCATGCGAAAGATTTTCAAAGCGGTTTTCTCACCTTCGCCCATAACGATGCAGTCTATCCCGTATTTTCTCTGAGACCTTGCCTTGTGGATTTGCCAAGCACCTGAGCCCCCGAGGATTATTTTGGCACCCCATTTTCGCAGAATTGGCATTCTTACCAAGTCTCTGAATTCTGCAGCTGCCACGGGTTCTCCGCCAAAGCCCACAAAAGAGGTGTAAGTTCGACTGACAAAACCTGTTCCACCTGGCTCCATAGATGATATGCCAATGACTTTCGTTTTCGGTCCCACAACCTTTTTCAGGTTGTCTGGATGCACCACTGCAACATTTTTTGCGCCAAATTCTGTAATTAATATGGCTTCGATTTTTCGCATTCCATAGGGCGCATATTTGGCAGTGTCATCTCCATTGTTGGGCACAGGTGGATACCAATATTTTCTAAGCAATCTTCTGGGGACGATTCTGGTTGGAAATCCTCCTGTGAATGCCCGAAAAGGACTGAGGTTGAAGTCGCTCATGTCAGTAGCTGACCCTGTGAGAACTATGGGAACTCCTTGACTCTGTGTGTCGACGACGTTTCTTAGAGGCATATAGCTCGCAAATATACAGATCGCGTTAAGAATTTTACGCATGCTATTGACGAATATCCTCGTGCGCACATGCATTGCGCGCGCAAGTATCACCTATATCTTGTGAAACTGAAAAAACTCACATTTAATGCATGACCACGCTTTTTGACTGACACTTTCGTTTATTGATGCAGATGTGCGTGCACATAGTATCATCTTCGCAATATTCCCGAGGTTGAAATAACGATTATAGTTGTGTGCGCGCATGAAACGAAGTACTACTTAACGGAGGAAAGAAGAACAAAATGCGTGGAAAATGCCGATTCTTGACGCCCACTATTCTTATTCTTTTGCTCATGATGGTCATGACAGCCTCGATGGATCCAGCTGCTGCCGCTACCACTACGCTCTACGTTGATCCCTCCAGCATCATAGACACGAGCCTGGCCCCTGGCTCCAACTTCACCACCAACATAAACGTCAATAACATCACCGACCTCGCTGGCTTCGAGTTCTCTTTAAACTACACTACAACTGTCCTATCCGCCAAGGAAATCACCCTAGGCTCCTTCTTCCCATCTAACTCAGTGATTTTACATGAGGAAACGAATGACACCTTAGGTTACGTAAGGTATGTTGTCAATGTGCCTTTTGGATCTCTGGGAATTAACGGAAGCGGAACACTAGCGACAATCAACTTCACCGTCGAATCCACAGGTGAAACTATCCTGAATCTATCCTTTACCGAACTGCTCGACTCTTCGGCAAACGTTATCGCCCACGAGGTGAACGACGGCTACTTCAGCAATCTGGAGGTCCACGATCTAGCCGTCATCGACATCAATGCAGATCCGACAGAGGTGCCAGTCGGCGAACCCATAACAATCAACGTAACCGTGTGGAATCAAGGCGACTTCAGTGAAACCTTCAACGTCACCATCTACTATGACACGACCTTCATCGAGACACAGACAGGCATAACCCTAGAGGCTGGAAAGAACACAACTCTGACGTTTACATGGAATACGACACTCGTTTCTCCAGGCAACTACACCATAACTGCGGAGGCAAGCGAGGCTCCCGGCGAAACCGATCTAGAGGACAACACGCTCCAGAGCGACCAAATAGTTGCAGTAACGCCGCCAAAGATATATGCTACCATCGATGTTGACCCCGACGCTCTAAACTTGAAGAGTGAGGGTAGATGGGTTACCTGCTACATTAAGATTACAGACGGCTGCAACGTAAGTGACGTTGACCGAACCACTGTGATGTTAAATGGCACAGTCCCTGTAGACACCTTCTGGGTGGATAAACTATTCGAATCTGTCATCGGAGACTACGATAACGACACGATTCCAGACTTAATGGTTAAGTTTGACAGACAAGCTCTAATAGAATTCCTCAAAACCGAAGGATTCACAGATGCTGAAGCAACCCTAGCAATAAGCGCGGAAGCCAATGGAGTATCCTTTGACGCCACGGATACGATCAAAGTGATAGGTCAATAAAACAACCTCCCTCTTTTTTTGTTAATATTTAGAAACTGACGTTTCTCTCGTGTGCCTCAGTTGCAAATTGGCCCGTGCATGCAGAGACCTCCAGCAATCTGAAATCGAAACACGTGTTTGCACGATGTTCTAGGAGAGAGAATCATCGTTTCTTGAATTCGTCTATTATTTCGTTCACAGTCTTTACTTCCGCGTTGTAGACTTCTTCGAGATATTTCAATCCTTCTTCGTGGTCTTTTTGGCTGAAGGCTTCCACACCATCGCGGACTATCACGATTTTGTATCCTCTGAAAAAGGCATCAGCGGCCGTATGTCTAATACATATGTGAGTGTGTAAGCCGCCCAGAATAACTGTCTCCCCACCTTTTTCAGCGTAAAGACTTCTTAGAAGCGGTTCAAGACCAGTTTCGTAGAAACCGCTGTAGGTTCTCTTTTCAACGACAAAGTCTTCTTGTCTCGGCTCAAGTTCTGGAATAACCTGAGCGCCGATAGTCCCCTTTATCGCGTGTCCACCCCACTTGCGAACAACTTCAAAATCATGCTCGTAGTGCGCATCGTTAGAGTATATCACTGGTACATTGTGCTTCCTAGCTGCTTCAATGAGATTCTTGAGGTTGGGAACTATCCTTGCGGCGCGGTCTGTTTTCAAATTGCCGGTGACGAAGTCGTTCAACATGTCAATTATTATGACGGCTTCTTTCGCCATATTTTCATCATTAATCTCCATTTGTCCTATCGCTTATTTAGGTTTCGTGTGCCTTCCAAAAAACTTGAAAACTATTGTTGCTGACAATGCACTCAAATATTCCTAAAAAAGGATGGAAGTATTTGCTTATTGCGGAAATTCAGCTTTTGCATCCTGCAGGCACATAAACTCGCAATGTCTGACAATCTTCATATGGAAGATGACGTCATTAAGAATTGCCGAATAGTGACATAAATGGTTGTTATACGCTCAGAGCGTCTCGTTCTGCGTGAGTTTAATGAAACTGATTGGCGCGCGCGCCAAATTGTCAAAACCTGTCTAGCGCGGTCTGCAGGGCATATGCATCAGTATCATTTAATTCTATCTTCCTTCCGATTAGATGTTTTAAATTGAGAAAATGAGGAAGACTGCCTATACTCAGGAGTAGTAAAGATCCTTTTACTCCGAGAATCTTTCCTGAGATCGGTAGATCCTTCTTGACCTTCGTTTCAATCGGTCTCCTGTCTAGTGGAGGTAGGCCGTACACAGTTGACATATCGTGTAGAGATTCGTGATAGAAGGGGAATTCAGGGAATCGCTTCTTAATTGCTTCTTCCACTTCAGCTAGTGCATAGGCTTCAGCTTCTATACTCTGTTTTTTCCACAACGTGTCAATTTTTCCTTCTGTTCTCAATCCAGGCAAAACGTTTAAAGCGTTATGTATCGCGTTTTCGAACTTTCTGACTTCCATCCCATTTCCAACGATGATTCTTTTGGCAACATTGGCTCCTTGTTCTATCCATCTTTGAGGGATTCTTGTTTTATGTGCGACCCCCACTTTAACTCGATCCAAACCGAACGATGCGATATATACATAGGCTGTAGCTCTATGACACGATCTTTGAATGGAAGGCTCCGCTGAACATTCTGTTCCATCACAAATCAAACAAGCATGCACCAAGTCTGCTCGATAGCATGATGGACATTTGTAGCCTTTGTTGATTCTAGCTTCTGTTGGACATGGTTCCATAGCTTTCCAAGGCTCCAAAGCTGCTTGGATCTTGGATGCACGTGAAGATAATGTTGCATAGCCTACGCAATATCGTCCGGGTTGAACCTTTAGAGAGAGATGGACACCTGGCTCAAGCCATATTTGGCTAAACACCCCATTGTAGCAGACAAGACTGCACGTCCACCTTCCCTCTTTTTTCCACCATTCAACCGCAGAGACCAGCTTGTCTTCCATAAGCAAATACCCCAAATGTGCACGCGGTAGCAAGAGAAACTATTCGAACTCCTTTTCGAGCTCCAGATGTTCCTTCACTAAACCATGCTTTTTGTATAAGCGAATAGCAGACTTGTTATCGAATCTAGTTGTGACATGAATCTCTGAGACTCTTGTTTTCTGTGCATTTCTCATTGCTTCTTTAAGGAGTTTGCTGGCAACACCTTTTCTTCTATGCTTAGAACGAACGTAAAGATTATGTATGTAGCTAAGTTTTGCCCCGTGAACAAAATCACATGTCAACCAATAATCTGTGAATCCAATGATTTCTCCCTTCAAGTCAGCGACTAGTAATCCATAGCTTGGATTCATCAATGCCTGCTTCAGCATCTTTACCCGTTTCTCTTCACTTGCTTCTTCCGGCATGAACTCTTCAGCTAGAATTATTAGATCTTGAAAATCCATTTCGTTGGCAAATCTAATCGTAATCTTATTTGCGGTTCTATCCAATTTGCAGATTCTCCCTCTCTTACTTAAAGCCTCCTAGGCGTACTAAAAAAAGTGCAGAAGTAATTAGCTCTACCCACACATGCGCGCGCACAATTTTACTTTGCTCTTTAGAATGTTCGCTTCAGTCTGCATTTACTACTTGTGCAGGAACCTCGCATACATGAATGGCTGTTGCTCTTCTTTTGTTTGCGCACTGAAAAACACGAGTCATTAATAAGACTGTTCAGTTTGTTATTGTCTCAGTTGCATAATCAGTTTCGGCATGAGCTCGGTTCCGTGCAGCAGAGTGCCCAGTTCTCCTTTCTTGCAGTGATTCTCCGAGAACTTTTGAACTTTGTCACCTTCGATTGTGTTGCCGGCTATGAGAAGGGGCACCGGATCGTCGCTGTGTGCTTTCAGTTTGCAGGGTGTTGAATGGTCCGCCGTAACGCAGATGACATGGTCGTCCAATCTTATTTTTTGCAGCATGTTTCCAACGAAGTGTGTGTCTACGGTGGCGATAAGTTGAGTCTTCCGCGTGAAGTTTCCGTCGTGGCCAGGTTCGTCTGGACCCTTGATGTGTATGTAGAAACAGTCAAAGAGGGGCAGAGTTTCCAGTAGCTTCTCCACCCTCAACTTGCAGTCTTTTTCCAAGCTTTCGGATGGAGGAGGGAGATCTACCACGTTCATGCCGGCTAGTTTGGCGATTCCTCTTTCAACAGGCATATCAGCTAAGCAAACGAAGTTGTAGCCATATTGTTGGTTAAGTGGAGGAAATTTCGGCATCTGATCGCCTGCATCTCTGAGGAGAATAACATTTGCTTTCAGCATTCCTTCTTTCACGCGTTTCTTGTTTATCTCATGTTTATCGAGAACTTCTATGCTTTTCTCGGTGAACTCGTTGACCAGGTTTGCTGAAAACTTTGCCTCCTCTGTTGTCTCTAATGGTTCACATTTTTTCAAGATCATTTCGGGTTCGGGTTCGGCCACGCCGATGCCCTTTATTCTGGTGTAGGCTGGGTCTGTGTTAGTGATGTTGGCTGAAAACTGCTTACCGCTGCTTCTTATTACCAAGGCCCCTCTGTGGCCTGTGGTATTCTTGAACTGGAAACTAGTCTGATCGAAATCTAATTCTATCTGCTCATTTATTACATTCGCTAGTTCTGCGGCCTCTTCCGTAGTAAGGTTTCTTCCCACCCTTCTGTCAATAATCTTGTTTCCAACGCCTAAAGTAGCGAAGTTGCATCTCAGGGCCAGATCTCCGTTTTTCATGGGCAGATTTGCGCCAAGAGCTTCGAGGACTCCCCTACTCACCTCGTATTGAAAGGGATTGTACCCCAAGATTGAGACGACGGCTACATCACTCTCTGGAGCTAGGCCTTTGCCAACGGTATACATTAGTCCTGTCTTCCCTTTTCTTGCGAGAAAATCCATATTAGGCGTATCAGCGGCCTCAAGAGGAGTCTTCTTTCCCAATTCTTCGATTGGCAGGTCACCCATGCCATCAATTACCACGTAAATCAGCTTCAAAAGCGGTGCTCTCCTATGTTAAATGAGACAACAACTCCCATTTAAATTGCAAACTAAAAATGCTGTGATGCGCGCGTTTGCGGGCTTAAAATAAAAAAAGGGTGTTAGATTGTTGAGGGCGGCGGTGGCAAAGGTTGTGTTGTTTGCGTTTCAGATTGTTGCTTTGGGCCTTTTCTCCTTAAAACGACAACCGTCACAGTGATTATCACAGCTACGATTAACAAGATTACTATGAAGCCTCCGAGATTCGGTCCAGCTGCGATTGTTGGGGCAAAGTAAACAGTATACACGGGGTCATGCTCTACTCTGTAGCCGCTGTAGTTTGGATAGGAAATCAGAAAGAGGTAATCTGCCCTTGTCATGTTAGTTATGGTGTCTTTTGCTCTTTGGTAAAGCCGCGGATGCATATGCACCAGAATAAGAGGCAAATATCTCGCAAAGTTTCTGTGAGAAGTGAAGAGGTTGCGGTTTCTCGCGTAGCCGCTAATCTCGGTGGTTCTCGCGACAGCTTTGTAGGGATGCGGTTCAGTTTCATCAGGATCTTCTGTATAGTTGAAGAGGTTATAGGTGTCTTTAACGCCAAAGGCGGTGTCAAAGATTTTTTCATCATCGTCTGAGTAAGTGGAGATGGAAGAGTCACTAACGAAGACTTCGTGGTCCGTGACGTTCTCTCCTGTGGACGAGGTGCTATAGGTGTTTCTCTCCAGCATGACTGATCTTTGAAATTGAACTATGCTCATTTTAACGTTGTGCTGGTGAAGGAACTCGTAAACCGTTTCATTCGATACTTTTGCACCGTACCGGTAGCAGCCCGTGCTGTTATAGTGATTATATAGCGGAACCAAGAACCATCCGTAGAAAATCCAAAGATCACGCATGCGACCAATAGCGTAGCTTTGTGTGACGTTTGCCTCATTCTTGTCCGGGTCAATTGTCAGAGTGTAGTTGAAAGTCAACTCGTCATAGGTGGCAAGTCCCCAAGGTCTGTTGACATTGGTTTCGTTTTCACCTGTAATATAGGTCGTTATCCAAAGAGCGGTGAGGTTCGTGTATTTCATTCCCCACTTCCAAGTTCGTTCGTCTTCAGAGCTGGTCAACGGGAAAACCTCGGATTTGCTGTTAAACGCTGGAAAAGTGGCGTTCGGGAACACCTGTCTAAGGTTGAGGCCAAAGCTGAAGGAGGCCCAAAGAGTATCATTCTTGTCCGGAGAGCCTGAATGAATCGACCTCGCAGTATCGTTGAATCCCATCAGCATCAGGAAGGACGATGCAACTAACGCATCTTCGTTACTGTCCTCAGTTTTGTAATGCATCAAAAGCGTTTGCATTGGAACTGTAATGAAAACTTTGTCTGCCAAACTGACATTACGCAATCCTGCATAGAGCATCTTCAAACCCATCTGGTTCACGTAGGTCATGTAAACGTTGGCATGCCAATAGTTGGGAACCCTTGGCAATCCGTGAAGCAGAGCCAACGCTCTAGCGTATTCGAAGTAATCAACCGTTTTTGCAAAGCTTTCTTTCTGAAAATCTGTCTTCAGCAAATCATCAGCTGAAAGTGGAACCATAGCAAGCGTTGCTGACAGGCAAGCTGCTAGCAAAACTCCCAGCAAAATCTTAGACTTCAACTTTCCAATCACGCTTCTTATTTCATTAAAGGCAAAAATTCTCTGCATTTCAGAAAAGGTTTATGAATTGCAGGTAAGAAGTCGCAATTCATATGGGCGCGTATCTAGGTCAAACCACTACTTTCAAGCATATCATGGGCGCGTGCGTATTCTTGCGATCAAATTTGCCTTAGAATGCCTCTACGGATCGCGCACACACATGGCAAGTTATAGCGGCGGAAAACCATCTATACTTCGTTGTGCTAAGTTATGGCGCGTGAGGAGCTTGCCTCAAACCTATGCTTGCCGACGGTGTGGAAGGACATATTCCCACAAAGAGTACGAAGAGAGCCGGTTTTGTCACAAGTGTGAAACATATCTTATGCCGAGCAAGAAAATTGATAGGCTCACACAGAGAGGCGGCGAAGCAGCGGAGAGAAAGGCGAGAGGCAAAGTCTCCAAGCAGCGCGGGATTCCTCACGGCTACGAAGTGCGGAAAGGACAGATAGAATTTGTTCAGGAAGCGTCGAAGGCCATCAAAAACAACGCAGTTTTCTTCGGAAGCGCTCCATGTGGCATAGGAAAGTCTCTGGCATCTCTTCTAGCCGTTCTACCTCATCTTGGAGAGAACAAACTTTTCATCTGTTTTAGAACCCGAAGCCAACTACATATTTATCTCAAAGAGCTACAGGCGCTGGAACCTAATCCGTTAGCGGTGTCCTTTTTCAGCAAACAGGACATGTGCCCGTTGCACATGAAGGGCCATCTCTCCTATTTTGACTTTCTCGAGGAGTGCCGGAGACTAAAGGAAAATTGCGAGTCTTCGACTAAGCCTTATTGCAGGTTTTATTGGAACATAAACCGGAAGAACAAGGAAGCAGAAAAACTAGCTCTGGATTGCGCTCGCAGAATTCTTGCTCCTGGCGAGGCCGGTTGGCGGATGTCCAGACAGGGGTTCTGTGCCTATGAAGGTTTGAAACGGATTCTTGATCGAGTAGACATTTTTCTTGGAACCTATCACTACGTCTTCAACCCTCGAGTTAAGGAATCAATATTGAAGAGTTTTGGAGTGGGCCTTTCCAACGTCTACGTTATTATCGACGAAGCGCACAATCTTCCAGCCTTTTCGAGGGAGCTTCTCTCCGATCAACTGCCACAAAACACGTTGGAGGGAGCCATTAAAGAAACTGAACTGTTCGAACACGAGGCTGTGCCCCTAGTTCAAGAGTATCTGAAGGTCTTAAACGAGGAAATTTTTGAGCGCGCTCAAGAGGCCTTAGAAAAGGAAGAGCCTAAGCAACTTCACGTCAAAGAAATTAGCGATCTGTTTCTTGATCACAGTGGAGCGTCTGGTTTCGAAGCCGCAGAGACCCTACATGAATACGGAGAACACATCAGAGAGACGCGCTACGAACTAGGCTACGATCGGATTTTCAGCTACAATCATCGAGTCGGCGAATTTATGGAGAACTTCTTCGAAAAACTCGGCTCAAAGTATATCCACTTGATTCAAAAGGACTGGAGGAACAGAATAGTTCTTGAAATCAAGAGCCTCGACGGTAGAGAGATCACTGATCCTGTTTTGCGGCAGACACGAGGTACCATCTTGATGAGCGGCTTCCTTTCCCCCCCAAGCGTCTACAGAGACTTGATGCTTTATGACCAAAGCGATGTCTTCCTCCAAGAGTTTGACTCTCCCTTCCCTCCTGAGAACAGACTTATCTTGGCCGCGAAAGATGTGTCTTCAAGATTTGAAAAAAGAACCAACACAATGCTCAAGAAGTGGAAAAACTACATTGAAGCCATATCAGAAGCAAACGAAGGCAACATGGCCGTTTTCTTCACCAGCTACGGACTAATGCACACGATTCTACCGCTGATCACAACCAACAGAAAAGAAATTGTGGAACAACGCCAGACAAAGAGAAGCGAAGTCATAGAGCAGCTGGCGAGAACAGGCAACAACGCATTGTTTGGGGTTATGGGCGGCAAGTTCAGCGAGGGAATAGACTATCCAGGCAACCTCTTAACCTGTGTAGTTGCTGTGGGGCTACCCTACGCAAGTTGGAGCGTGTACCAAAAGGCGTTGATAAACTACTTCAATCTACAATTTCCCGGAAAAGGCAGGACCTATGCCTATCTAACCCCTGCAATACTCCGGTTGATTCAGACCTGCGGACGCGTCCACCGTTCAGCGAGTGACAGGGGATGCATAATAATCTTGGATGAACGAGTCATCCGTCCACACATCAAACAACAACTCCCAAGCTACTACCGGAAAGAGATGAAAATTATAGGACATCCAATTGACTGCACAGAACAAATAAAGAAGTTCTGGAAACGACATGACGAAAATCGCGAAAGCGCCTAACCGACTGACACGAGTTCACGTTCTCCAGCTTTTCATATTCCAGATTTGTATTTTGGATTCATAATTCTTTTCTGTTAAACTCGTCAGTTTAGCCAGTGGAGGTGCGATGTGAATGAAGACAAATGCTGGCAGAATGGACGCATCAGAGATTTTGAGAACCGTTCCCCCTGACCAATCTTTCCTGTTCTTTGAGGATGTTGGTAAATACACTGGTAGGCTGGCTGCAAATCTGGCTGACTTTTGTGAGGACATCAAGATGATTGACATAAAATCGGTGACCTTCCACTTTGAACGTGGAGACTACGAACGATGGGTTAGAGAAACACTGCATGACCTTCAACTCGCTCGAAGACTCAAGAGAGTAAGCAAATCGAATTCTGGAGAAAAACTCAGAAACAAAATACTTCAAGTCGTAAGAAAACGCTTAGACGAGCTACAACGAATGTCACGTAGAAAATCGCGCGCGCACAGACATACTCACAGAAAACCATAAGTTGAAGACCGTTCCAGCGAAAATCCAAGCATAACAATACTTTGACACCATGGGTGGGTCTCCGCCCACGCACATTCGTCTAAACAACTTGGAGGATACTTCAAGTTGTGTGAGCAGAGCGTAGGCATATTTCCGTTGAAAATTCATCAGGGAATCCTGTCATCTGAACCAGCTTTTGAAGACTTTGGGATGCATGCGTGGCGTGAACAGGCCAAAAAAATAGGGGGTGTAAGATCATCCCGATCTTACGGTGCAGGCGAAATCATTGCTGTGAAAGCTGTGTTTAGGGAGCGTATGGTAGGACCACGGCGTCTATGGCATGGATAATACCGTTAGCCGCTTCGACGTCTGTAACAATGATGTTTGCTACGCCACCTGTGTTATCTGTCAGTGTGCCATCCGCTTGGAACAAGAAGCCTCGCTGAAGCGTTCGAATCCGTTTTGAAGCTAGTATCACCCTTGCGTAACGCCGCCCATGGGCAACGTGATATAAGAGAACATCTGTCAGAAAATCTTGGTCTAAATCACCGACGTTGTCAGGTGTGATGCCGAGCGTGGCAAAGGCGTCGTCTGTCGGCGCAAAAACAGTGAACTGACCGTTGCCGGAAAGCTTATCCAGTACAGCAGGATCCGCAGCAAGAACTGCAGCGATCAGCGTGTCGAATGATCCTGCATAAGGTCCCTCACTGTTCGTTGCGATTGCTACATCGACAATTGTGGGTCCAGGGGGTGCAGCCATAGCAACTGAAATCGTGAGTCCCCACAGCATCAATAGAACAGGTGTAATTAGAAGGCGTTTTTTCATTTTTGGGTGATCTCCTATTTGGGCAGTATTACTTTGTCGATGACATGAATGACTCCATTAGTGCATCCGATGTCCGTTTTGATTACGTTCGCGCCGCTTACCTTGACGTTTCTATGGAGATGCCATTTAGCCGAATCAATCTTGACTTCTTGACCCTGCACGGTCTTGGCCGATTTGAGTTTCACGACGTCAGTGGACAGGACTTTGCCGGGAACTACATGATACTTGAGAATGGAAGCCAGCTTTTCTTTGTTTTTCAAAAGTCCTTCAACGGTTCCTGCTGGCAGCTTGGCGAAAGCATCATCGGTTGGAGCGAAAACTGTGAACGGCCCTTTGCCACTCAGAGTGTCAACAAGCCCAGCGGCTTGTACTGCTTTCACGAGCGTCTTAAATGAGCCTGCTTCAATTGCTGTCTCAACTATGTTCTTCAACGGTTCATCTCTCCTTTTGTTCGACAATTAGTTTTGGCTCATAGAGTTTCTTATAAAAGTGTGTGACTGTTATGCTACAGTAACATCTGTGTGCGCCTAGCGCTCATGGTTTCTCGCGCGCACAAAATATGGCGGGCGGGACGGGATTTGAACCCGCGACCCCGAGCTTAGGAGGCTCGTGCCCTATCCATGCTAGGCTACCCGCCCTTGTATCTCCTAAATTAAAGGCTAGTTTAAGGTTATTTCTTCTCTGTGCAGAGTGTTCGGTTTGTGTAGTATTTTGTGTAGCTTATTCTCTTTTGATGGATTCTTTGATTTCTGGTAGTTCCAGATACTTTTTGGATAAGTAACACCATCTTTGTTTGGTTCCCTTTGATCGGTTGTGATAGACATGCCATTTCTCATACCTATACTCTTTTTTAGGTGTCTTTGTGATTGTTGTGCCCAAAATAACTTTTCCAACGAAATGTGCAAAATGTAGCTCAGAAAAGATCAAGCGTTCAGAATTGAGAATGGGTCAGAGATATGGAGTATTAGGAGGGGGTAGAGGTTACATGTTTGATGTTTATATTTGTGAAGAATGTGGCTATTCAGAGTTTTTCTTCAAAGAACGTACCTTGTGGATGTAGATAGTAAACACTACTCTAGAACTTTTCTTAAATTCTTAATGCAACTTGAAAAGGAAATACAATATGAGAAGGAACAATCGAAATGAAAGGGAATTGTGACATTTGTGGTCAAACTAGTGATGATTTAGTAGACTGCTATAATCCTCACTGCAAGAACCTTGTTTGTTCTGAATGTAGAGTAGAGTCTGATAACGGTTGTCTCTGCAAGCTATGTGAGGACAAAATAAGAGAGGTTTCAACTCGTTGGAAAAGAAAGAAAAAGATTCGGGACAGCCTATTGAACCCGTAAAATAAATTGCTAATACAACAACTTAAAATGGATGTTGAGTAACTGCTAGAATAAGGAACAGTTGTTTCCCAATAAACCTAAGAAGTGTAGAATTCTTTTGTTTGAACAGCTAGAACAGTTTTCCTTAAATTATTGATGCAACCTAGAATCAGTAACTTTATTATGTGTTATCTCGTTTAGCTTTTGGTGGGGATGCATGCATGTCGTCATATGGGTCTGGCGCGCATGCGCGCCAATATTTCCGTCTTATTTCCACTAAATCAGCAAGGAAGCATTGGTCTAGTGGAAGAGCAATGGACACCTATGCTTGGCAAAGAAAACTAGACAAACCTGCTCATTTTGATAGGGGTTTTATGAATCGCATTGTGAAACGAGAACTGAAGTTTATACCTAGAGGAGAAAAAGGTTCTCTTCAAAACTTCCTACGATTCTCCTATAATGCCCTCAGAAGGAAACACTTGACTTTAAGAAAAACAAGGGATGATACTCTAAAAGAACTTTTCGAAAAAATTAAGAAAGCTTACCCTAATTTTGTTCCACAGTACGACAAAAACTACTTCAAGGTATAGTTCTTCATTACCATTACAGCTTTCATAGCTTCAACAATGTAATCTGACAGACTTACAGTTTGTCGAATCAAATGTCACTGTCCACATTTGATATGAATATCAAACAAGATGAGGTGAACACTCATTTGAACAAATTGCTATCCTTTTTAATGATGAGGATGAGAGCAGGGGAATAGGAGCCAGTTACAGTGACTTGTTGAATAGAATAATCCTCAGGTTGGAAGAGGCCTCCAAAGAGTTGAAGGAAAGGAGATACACAAGCCGTCACATCTCACCAAGAGAGTTTTACGATTACATGACTGGGGAAACTCCAACTGGAGATACCATCACCATCCTAGATGTTCTTGACGATGAATATCTCAAGCATGCACATGCTCTCTTTTCAAATATTGTAGAGTACCTTGAGGATTACATGGCATTCAGAATTAAATGGAAGATTCATGCACAAGGCATAAAAACAACAGAGATGACGCTTTCTCCATGAGAGGGATTATGAGCTTCAAAGGTGATTCTGAGAAACAAGCACTTTTGAGAGATCAAAGCATCAAAAAGAGGAAAAAGAACGGGAAAGATAGATATGTTTCAGAAATACTTTCCATCCTTAAACCACAAATGAAGCTTCTTGATATCGGTTGTGGAACAGCGCATATTATACAAGAATTGGCCACCATCTATAGAAGTTCTCATTTCGTTGGACTTGATGTCTCTCCTGCAATGCTGAGAATTGCAGACATCAATATTACGAGTTTACACAATGCCAAATTAGTCGAAGGAGACGGGTTTAATCTTCCATTTCCAGAGTGCACATTTGACATTGTAATAACAAGATTAGCTGACTATTCAACCAAAGAAGCATACAGAGTTTTGAGAAGAAAAGGATATTTTCTTGAATGCGGCTTAGGACCAGAGGCTGATAAAGAAATCAAAGAATTTTTCCCAAAAAGGATTGAGAAAGAGAATTTTTTCTTTCCAACGAATCTTACAGAATGGAAGCAGGAAGTTTGTGAACACATTATAGAAGCTGATTTTGTAGTTTCTAGCATAAGAGACTACAAAGAAGAAGAGTACCATGAAAATGAAGAAGACTTGATGGATCTTATTGAAATGGTTCCTCTTGTCATAAATTTCGATCGAAGAAAAGACAGAAAAAAGATTAGAGAACTTGCAGAAAAGTACGGAAGTAAGAAGGGGATCAAAACAACTTGGCATTACTACATCTTGATGGCAAGGGCATCTTAAAATGGAAGTGCATACATGAAGTAAACACTAAATACTTGTTAAGAGCATGGTCTATTTGACTAGCAGTTGCCTATGCGCGCGCAGTTTATGCATGCAGTGTCTTGTAAATATACTTTTTCCATCAAGCGCACGCTCTTCTAGCGCTCTTATGAACAATGGATTGCTGAATTTTCAGCGTTGACTTTTTCACCTACCCCCTCCCCCCTGCGTTTCTTGACGAGGAAAACTCCTAGAATGAGTCGACTACAAGCCTGATAGCGTGGGCTCGTCATACCCCTCACCTTCTCTCTAGAATGGACAACACCATTTGATGTGGAAGTCACGAAGAAGATAGAGCGAGCTTTCCAAGGTTTGATAAATGATATAAACAAATCGTCTCTCTTATACGCTAAAGGAAATCCATGGAAGTTGAGTGATTGGAATGGTCGGCTTTGAAAGGTATTCATTGATGCCTTCTTTTCGGGTCTTCACTGAGGAAGCGCTTGACGCGATTCATCTGGCTTCACTCGAGGTCTTGGAAAGAACCGGAGTCAGAATTCATCATGGCGAATGGATTCTGAAAATGCTGAGAGACAACGGGTGTACAGTGGATTTTGAAAAAGGCGTCGTTTTGTTTCCATCCTATCTAGTCGAAGAAGCGGTTGGGAAGACGCCGAAAACAGTTTCCTCCTATGGAAGAAATCCGAAATATGACTACAAACTAGATGGAAGGCACATCTATTTTACAACCGATACCGAGACAACTAACACAGTGGACCTTTCAACTGGGGAATGGAGATCCTCAACCAAAGAAGACCTAGAAAAGCTAACAAGAGTCACCGATGCTCTGGGGTCCTACGCCTCCGGAGGCCACCTCACCACCTCCCTAGACAAGCCAAACAATGTCCGTTGCTTACATGATTACGCTGCTGCCTTGAACAACACAGAGAAACCCTGCGGCTGGTCTGTTTATCCACCGGAACTCGCAATGCAACTAACCAACTACCAACTTGAAATAGCCACTGCGGCCGCTGGAAGCGAGAAAAAACTAAGAGAAAGACCACTGGGATATGGAGACTTTTGCAC
>Ga0209636_10001677_pt1 | contig 22393 bp, 23 predicted proteins | sample DeeMarSWOR152_54_FD_187464 | JGI IMG/M metagenome (GOLD analysis project Ga0209636, IMG submission 187464) | Marine sediment microbial communities from White Oak River estuary, North Carolina - WOR-1-52-54 (SPAdes) (version 2) | ecosystem: Environmental > Aquatic > Marine > Intertidal zone >...
CCGTCTGCAAACATTTCCAAAACAATGACTGGATCGACTCTGCCGCTACACATGACTCTTATAACTCTGATGTTTGGAGGATACTGTATTCGGCTCACGCCGGCCAAGTCTGCACCTGCATAGGAGCACCAGTTGCAGAGGAAACCTATTATTTTAGGTTCAAATTCAACCATGGACAGCCCTCCTTAAAACGGCGAGTCCTTGAGCGATGATTTGTTCGTCTGTAAACTGGCGCATTGTGATAGCTCTCTTAGGACAACTAGCTCCACAAGTGCCACAACCCTTGCATAGAACTTCTTTTACTCTGGCTATTCCCCTTTCATCCTTTTCTATGGCACCGTATGGACAAAGACTTATGCAAAGTCCACATCCAACACAAAGATCCTCATCAACATACGATACTATTCCTTCAACTTCTAACGTTTCTTTGGACATGATGGTTGCAGCTCTGGCTGCTGCTCCACACGCCTGTGAAATGCTTTCTTCAATAAGTTTCGGCCAATGTGCAAGTCCGCAGAGAAAAATACCGTCTGTCGCAAAATCAAGTGGACGGAGCTTCACGTGAGCTTCTAGGAAAAATCCATCCTTGGTTAAAGGAACCTTCAGTATTCTTGCTAAGCGTTCACTATCATGGTTTGGAACTACAGCTACGCTTAGCGCCAGAGTGTCCGTTTCTATAGGAAACCACGTTTTTAGGATAGGTTCCCAAGCTAAAACCATTAGCTTTCCATTTTCTTGGGTGACTTTGGGTTTATGTTCATCGTCATAGCGTATGAACAGAACTCCTTCATTTGCAGCTTCGCGGTAGTAGTCCTCTTTAAACCCGTACGTCCTAATGTCTTTGTACAGCACATAAACGTCGGTTTCAGGAGACACTTCCTTGATTTTTAAGGCGTTTTTTATCGCATGTCCGCAACAAATTCTCGAGCAGTTCGGTCTTTCCTTTGTTCTTGCTCCAACACATTGAATCATAACAACGGTTTTGGCGCTGAACCGGTTCTTAGCTAGGTTCTCTTCTAATTTGTGCTGTGTCAAAACTCTAGCGTCAGTGCCATAGAGATATTCGGTTGGCTCATATTCTGTGGCTCCTGTAGCCACTACGATGATGCCGTGCTCAATTTGCTTTTCATTTCCATTAGAACGAATGGTTGTCTTAAAGTTTCCAACATATCCTTCGACATTGACAATTTCTGTGTTGAGGTGAACGTTAATCTTTTCATTTTCATGAACATCCTTAATGATAGACCCTAACATTTCCTGTGGGTTTTCAGACCCTGATAGGTAATAGATGTGACGTAGGTGACCACCGAGTTCCTTCTCCCTCTCAACCAAGTGGACTTCAAAATCTTGTCGTGCTAACTCCAAGGCAGCAGTCATTCCGGACAAACCGCCACCGATGACTAAACCGACTGGGATAACGCTTGTTACTGGCTTTTTCAAAGTTTCCAACAGACGCGTTTTCGCCACAACAGACCGAACCAAGTCCTTGGCTTTTTCTGTTGCCTTTTCAGGTTCATGCATGTGCACCCAGCTACACTGATCTCGGATGTTAGCCATCTCAAACAAGTAAGGGTTCAAGCCAGCTTCGCAAAGTGTTTCCCTGAATAGGGGCTCGTGAGTGCGTGGAGTGCAAGCTGCCACAACCACGCGGTTAAGGTTAAACTCTTTTATTTTTTCTCTAATTCTTACTTGAGTGTCTTGTGAGCACGTGTAAAGGTTGTCTTCCGCATAAATTACGTTCGGTAGTTTCTTGGCATGCTCCACAACTTCTGGAACGTTTACTATTCCACCTATGTTTATTCCACAATGACAGATGAACACGCCTATGCGTGGTTCTTCTCGGCTTACGTCTCTTTCTGGAGGATACTCCTTTATGGTTATCAGTTTTCCTCTTTCAGAAGCAATGGTAGCCGTTGCCTTTGCTGCGGCGGCGCTAGCTTGTGCAACACTTTCGGGAATGTCCTTAGGAGCAGCAAACGCTCCACACACGAAGATTCCCGGCTTTGAAGTCTCTATCGGTGAAAAAGTATCTGTCTGGCAAAATTTGTATTGATTGAGTTTTGTTCCTAAAATTCCCGCCAGTTTTTCCACGTTCTTTGGAGGACGCATTCCAACGGACAAGACAACCATGTCGAATTCTTCGGTTTTCGGTTCTCCGTCTTCCACGTAATGCACGAAAAGATCGTTTGTAAAGGGGTCTTCTTCTACGTTTGCAACCCTTGACCTTACAAACCTTACGCCATATTCTTCTCTGGCACGACTGTAATAGGCGTCAAATTCTTTCCCATATGCCCTGATGTCCATATAGAAGATTGCGCTTTCCAATTCTATGGGAACGTGTTCGTTAGCAATAATCGCTTCTTTGATGCTGTACATGCAGCAGGCAGCGGAGCAGTAATTTTTTCCGAGTTGAGCATCACGGGAGCCTACGCATTGAATGAAAGCAATTTTCTTTGGGATTTCACCGTCCGAAGGCCTTAGGATCAATCCGCCGTACGGACCTGAAGCATTTAATATTCGCTCGAATTCTATGCTTGTAACTACGTTTTGGAAACGTCCATAGCCATATTCTGTTTTGAGTCTAGCGTCGAAGGGTTCGAAGCCCACCGCCAGTATTATCGCGCCTACTTTTAGAGTTGCTTCTGTGTCTTCTTGTTCGTATTCAACTGCTTCTGGTTTGCAAATTTCTTGGCAGATGCCGCAGCCAATGCATTTTTCCCTGTCTATTATGTATTTTAACGGAACCGCTTGTGGATATTCGATGTAGATGGCGCTTCTGTCGCTTAAGCCTTTATTATATGTGTCTATTGCTTCAACTGGACATTTTTGTGCACACAGTCCGCATCCGTTGCATTTCTCTTCGTTTATGTAACGACTCCTTTTTCGAATTCTTACTTCGAAGTTTCCAAGTTCGCCGTTTAACCCTGTCATTTCCGCATTTGTTATTAGGGTTATGTTCGGATGTCTCCCAGTCTCCACAAGTTTGGGCGCAAGAATGCACATTGAACAGTCATTTGTTGGAAATGTTTTGTCAAGTTTAGCCATCACTCCACCTATGCTTGGTGACTGGTCGATTAAATAGACTTTAAATCCGGAATCTGCGATGTCCAAGGCTGCTTGTACTCCGGCTACTCCTCCACCCACAATAAGAACTGCTCCAATTTTTCCTTCTGCCATTTATCGAACCTCCACGGCTTTGTAGAGGGGGGTTGTTTCCTCAATGCTGTCTAAGGCTATCATTCCATTTCTACGCATGTTCAAAATGTGGCGGAGCACAACGGCGGTTTTCATGTTGAGAGCTTTGGCTAACTCCTTAACCGAAAACGGCTTCTTCTTGGTCAAAAGGAGTACCTTGTGTCGGATGAACTCTGCTTTGACAACCTCATCCAGCAAGGCGTCAAATTCTTCTCGCGAAATTCTTTCACCATAAACATTCGCGCTCTGTGTTAGCTCCTTTTCTTTTCCAATCAAAGCCCTTAAACGGAAGTCCGCAACTGCGTTTTTAGCCGCTGAAACATTCTCAAGAATGTTTACATCACATTTCTCTCTCGCTAACGGTGAAGACCCAAGCTTTTCTAGTTGCGAGGCAAAAACCTCTATGATTTTGGTGAAGTTTACTTCTTCTATGGGTGAAACCCAACGCAGTTCTAAACGTTCTGATTCTAAATCCGCTAACGCAAGCAGCTTCTTTAGCACATTGCCTGCGAGTTCGGCGTAAACATTACCTTCAACAAAATGGCAATCAGGAGGAGCGCAACCAACCAGCAAGACGCCGTCTACGCCCTTCATGAATGTCTCAAGCACTATAACTGGGTCTATTCTTCCAATGCACATTACCCGGACAACGTTCACGTTTGCAACTTTTCGTGTTCTGCTGACGGCTAATTCTTCTTCGCTGAAGGCCCAGTTGCAGACGAAGCAAACAATTTTCGGTTCTTCAAAGCTCATAAAATCATCCTTCAAAGCCAGCTAGCGCATAGCTTACAATTTGTTCGTTCGTTAAACGTTCCATTGCAATCGCATTTTCCGGACAATGAGCAGCACAGATTCCACATCCTTTACAGAGTTCTTCATCAACTTGCGCTACTCCTTTTTCGTTCTTGCTTATTGCTCCGAATGGGCAAATTGACGCGCATATGTTACAGCCAGTGCACAAGTTTTCATTGATTATTGGCTTGTCGATTTCACAGAGACCTGTTTCTGCTAGGCATTCGGCGCATGGCCCACAATTGAGGCATCTGAATGCTTCAAACCTTGCTTTCCGTTTAATTCTTTCCAGAGCTTCCGTGACTTCTTCGAAGCTTACTCTAGGTTTGGGTTCGCCCTTCTTGGCGATATACCTTCGCGGCTTTTTGTTGATCATCTCCCAATTTCTAATCCACACCGTCTCCTCAACTTCTTCCCTTCCGGCTTTCAAGTCTTGACCATTTAAGTAACGATGAATCGACACAGCGGCTCGTTTTCCGGTGCCAATAGCCTCAATGATGCCTGCTGGTTTAACCTTGATTGCGTCGCCTCCGGCGAAAACACCATGTATCTTGGTTTCCAAAGCTATTGGGTCAACGGGTATTATGAAAGCTCCTGATTCTTTGCTCACAAGTTCTGGAGGTAAGGAGGAGGTTTCCGACAGTTTTCCAACAGCTATAAACACTGCCTGGCATCCCTCTTTTCGCAAAGTATCAAGATTTATGTCTTTCCCAAATTCAACATTGCACCTAATGTTCACACCCAGATCTTGGATGTAAGCTATCTCATTGGTCACAACAAATTTTTCAAGAAGTGAATCAGGTATTCGGTATCGCACCATTCCCCCCGCTTCCAGCATGCGCTCAAAAACAGTAACAGGATAACCAAGCTTGACAAGGTCGTAAGCTGCAGCAAGTCCAGCCGGACCAGCTCCGATTACAGCTACCCTTTTGTTGTATCTCCTTGGTATGGGTTCTCCCCTTACACGCCCTTGCTCTCGTTCAACATCAGCCACTATTCTTTTCAGGGAGCGTATCGCCACCGCCTGATCAACATTTTTTCTTGCACAAGCTTTTTCACAAGGAGCAAGACAAACTCTTCCACAAATTGCGGGAAATGGCATGTCTTTTCTTATGAGTTCTACAGCTTCCTTGAACTTGCCTCTTTGAATCAGAGAAACATATCCTTGAACATTTACATATGCTGGACAAGCAGCACGACACGGTGGCAACTTTCTTTTTGCGAATTTTCTGATGTTAGTTGCCATCTTTGAACCCGCTTTTGTGTAGAGATTAGTTGGTTTGTTTTCCACTTTATTAATCCACCTAAGCTAAGTTTAGCTGATTATTGACGCAAAAAGTTCTTGATCTAAAGAAAAAGGGGGAAATATAGAGATTATTCACTTAACTTTTAACCGGCCTTCAAGTTTGCTTACCCACTTATTGTACTGCCTTAAACTTAGCATGTCTTTTAGTTCCTGCTCTAGAGTTAGCGAGTTCTTGGGTTTGATTTCTACTATCCATCCTTCATTGTAAGGGTCTTCATTAACTAGATGTGGTTCATTTCTGAGGTTTTCGTTAAATTTGACGATTTTACCGCTGACTGGGGCGTACAAGTCGAACATAAACATCCATGTCTCAGCCACGCCGAATGGCTCCATCTTTTTGACTTCTTTTTCCCCGGGTTCTGTATAGATGTAGGCTATCCCCTCTAAATGTCTCTGTGCATAGTCTGTTAAGCCAACCCTTATGTTTCCCTCAGGCGTTATCTGCGCCCACGTATGTTTCGGTGTGTAAAGCAGCTGCTCGGGCACTGCAAGATATTTCTTGCGTTTTTCTACTGGGATTCCTTCTATTCGCATTAACTCTTCTAGGCGCAACCGAATTGCCTCGGAAATGAATTCCGAAATGCTTCTGTAGCGGCCAGTTTGTAGCATCTTATCAATCTCCTTTATGAGTTCCTTTCTTATGCTTACGGTTTTCCATTCAGGCATTTTATACATCTCCTTTAGGCTTGATTGATATATAACATAAATCAAAAATATATACTTAATGCATATAGAAGATATAATAGTAAATACTGTAAGCGCAAATGCGAAATGCATATATAGAAAAGTAACAATAAATACTATCAGAGGCAGCTATTATGGAAAGCAGAAAAGTTCAAAAAGTAGGCTACTCAACCATAACAGTATCACTTCCAAGTGAATGGGTAAAACAAAACAACATAAAGGCAGGTGACCTTGTTTTCATTGTGCCAGAAGTAGACGGTAGTTTGCGAATCGTGCCAAGCGATCTGACTAGAAGAGAAGAAGCAGAGGAGTATATAGTAAATGCCGATGTATGTGACGAAAAAAGATTGTTAGAAAGACTAGTTGTTGGAAGCTATATACTTGGACGAGATGTCATCAGGATAACCTCAACAAGTCGAATAAAAAGCGAGCATATAGAAGAAGTTAGGGGCATCGTCAAAAGACTTATCGGACTGGGCATATTGGAAGAAACTTCGAAAAACATTCTTCTTCAATGTTCTATCGACCCAACCAAATTTCAAATGGACATGCTGATTAGACGCTTATCCCTAATAGCCTCAACAATATACAGCGAAGCAATGCAGGCCCTTTTAGAAAATGACACTGCACTAGCCACGGACGCTATCAACCGTGAAGATGAAGCAGACATGATGTTTTTCCTTGCAACACGATTACTTGTGTTAGCCCAACGAAAACGAGATCTAGCAGAAAAAATCGGTCTAACTAAACTTGTCTTAATCCCTTGCACCTGTCTAATACTACAATATCTCGAACTGATTGCCGACTATTCTGCAGACATAGCAAAACGAGCAATAGAACTTGAGAAATATAAAGCAACACTCAGCAAAACAACACTTGAAAGAATCTATCACTTAGGCGAATTAACGCAAACCATATTCCAGAAAGCTGTAGATTGCGTTTTTACAGGAGATCTGAAGATTGCAAACAACTTGTTAGAAATGCACGAGGTTATTGAGAGCGAATTTGAACAAGAAATGCGCGAACTACCAGAAATTCCCTATTTAAGAACAATAGTTTCAACCTTAACCAAAATCGCAGACAAAGGTGCAATAATTGCTAAGGTAGCAATTAACACGACCCTAATGAAGTCAGATAAAGAAATTGGGAAGATTCTTAAAATAAGAAAGCATGAACGAACCATATCACTGTCAGCTAAAAGAACATAGTACTTTTTCTTCCGCTAGATCTAACGCATATATAACTTAACAAGATTAAAAAGGTAGAAGTATATATTAGTAAGTAGAAGAATATTCGGGGGGCCCTGATGGAAAATTTCGAAGAAGCGTTGCGTAACATCGACATTTTCTGTCGAATACTAGTAAAGAAAATTGTTGAAGACGAAGATTGTTCCCAAAACATTGTAGTTGAGCCCATTGAAAACCTTCTTAGAAGAAGATACATAAGAGAAGAAAGCCAAGAATCAAAAGCCTCATCAGGACGTCTAATCCCTCTTCCCCAAGCAGAGGAACCATTAATCGACGTGTTTGAAGATGATGATTACGTCAAAATTTTCTTGCAGTGCCGCTGCAAAGATCAAAAAGTGACCATCCACACAGATGTAGATGGCCTAGAGATATGCACAAAAAAATGTCAAAAGTTAAAGCTACCCGTGAAGCATTTACGAATTGAAAATATGATAGTAAGATGCAATGGTAACAAGGTTCTTGAAATCGATATTCCAAAAACAACAGCCATAATAAGCTATTGCAGATAATCATTTTGAACAAATTCAGACAAGGTCAAATTCACTCTTTTCCATGTGTGTGCACTTCTCTGCCAAAATTCGACATGTTCCATATTCGCTCATGTAGGTAGTAGATAACAGTTTTTGATAGTAGTTCAAGGAAGCCGACACCTGCACTTATGACTAAATCTCCAGTGAACAGAAACACTAAAAGAACTGTGGTGGAAGTTGCTACTATACGCCAAGATACTGCTTTGGCCAGGCTCCTTACATGCTTTTCCATGAGATAATTCCCTTCTAACCATGAATTTCAAGGATGATTATTCCTCTTTGCTTCTTTAATCTTTTTCTCTAGTCCTGTAAGCTTTGGAACAGACGGATATGACTCAGCAACCTCTGAAACCATAGAGAAGGCAAAACGCTTAGAGAATCGGGAAAATCTTCAAGGAAATAGTATTGACTAGTAGACGCCTAAACTGCTCGAACCTTTGCTGAGTTGTGCCAGCAGCGTTTTTGCATTCCGTATGCAGTTAGCCTTTTGTTTATTGAAATGAAAACCTAGTCTAAAATTAAAAAAGGGAAGCTAAATGTTGACTACTCGTTCATAGCTGAGGACTAAGTCTATTATTTCACCGTAGTCTAAAACCTTGATTTCCGAGTGAAGCAGCCTCGTTAAGCCTCGCAGTTCAACATCCTTTTTAGCTACGAAGACAGACACACCACGTTTTACTGCTTCAGCCAGTAATCCGTTTCCATTTTTTCCTTTACATCCAAAGAAAACAGCGTCTTGCAACAGACAAATTCCAACTTCGCTACCCTTATGTTCCAAAGCGAGCCTTATACTCATCGAGTCCATGTCCGTTACAAAATAGAGTATCCTAGCCATAAAACATCACCTAAAATGTTAAGGTGGCGTCAGCCCCAGCTATTGTGTTAAGGATTTCGCTGCGTTCTTCTACCGTGACAGCATCCACTAAATCTCCTTCCGTTAGTCCACGCTCTTCCAGCGAATCTTTGTCTATTAATACTGGAATTTCAGTTTCCTTCAGGAAATCTAGATGGTGCTTGTAGAGTGTCATGTCAACTTCTTTTAGGAATGCATATACGCTGTCTCCTATGGAAACGACTTTTGTTTCGGATGCGCTGACTGCAACGGCTACTCGTAAACCTTCAGCTGGATACAGAGAGCCGTGTGGAGGTTTCCTTAATATGATTACAATTGCTTTAGACATGCTTCTTCATCTCCTTAAGAGATTACTAGAACTCTGTCAGATTCTTCCACAATGTCTGCAATGTCGGGTGTTCCAGCCCTCTTAGCGCCCTCGATGAAGGCTTTTGTTCCTCCCACAAGCATACCTCTCACAAGCATGCACAGTGTGCACAAGCGAACTTCTGCTCCTTTTGCTATTAGCTCCCTGAACTGTTCTTCTATGTTAGTTACACCTGCAACTTTCTTTTGTCCTACTTTCACACAGTTAACCGCATCCATGTAGCAGAAAATCTTAACATTCATGCCTTTCTCCAGGGCTGCTTTTGCTAGTTCGATTGTTGTTTCTGGACTCTCAGACTGGTAAGGTCCAGAAAAAAAGAGAAAGCCTATTGTTGGCATCTTATCCCCTCATGAACATTATGTATGCGGTTACCCAGCAACCTAGGATGATGAATATTCCGCCAAGTATGCTACTTAATGCTAGTTGAGGCATACCACTTAATATGTGCCCAATGTTGCATGCTGTTCCGATGACGGCGCCTATGCCCATGATTAGTCCACCGATAAACTGTTGTAACAGTCGCCTTGCATCTGGTGCCCTTAACTTGAATTCACCGGCGATACTGGCGGCAATAGCGGCACCTATCACTACGCCAATTACTAGAAACGTGAACCAGTTTAGCTTGTCAGGATCACCAGTGACTAATGCATTCAGAAAACCGAACCATCCGCCAGAAATTCCCAAAGCATACGTCTTCAAAGCCAAGAAGGCTATTATGCCAACGATTCCTACGGCAATTCCAGTGATCCACCAGTTCCAGCCCATCTTGAAGATTTTTTCGTACCATGTCCCTTCTGCTTTGGTCTCTTCGCCTCCGCGTTTCCATATCAGAACAGCTATAATGACAATAGATACAATTGCCACGAAAATCCATGGGTTTAAATCCAAACCGAAGACATTGGCTAATGTTAGACCTGGCTCATATTTATTTGACTTAGGCGCGACATAAGGTCCGGGGCTAATTCCTAAATAATCTGTAGTTACTAGTGTGCTGGATTTCAATTTGAGCAACTCGCTCAAAGCGCCTTCGGAAGTTACAAGACCGCCAATCATTAAGCCGAGCAATGCGACGAAAGATCCCATCATGCCTTCTCCAACTCTATAGGTGGTTCCGCTAGCACAACCCGCAGCTAAAACCATGCCAATCCCAAAGATGAAGCCACCGACAATCATTGCACCCCAGTACAGTGTTTTTGGATATAGTTGAATATATCCCATTGTTGCCATGAGGTGAAAACCAATCATCTGAACAACTATTGCTAGTGCAACTGCCTTAAGCAGCGTGTATTCTTTCATCAGTATGATGTCCCTGAATGCTGAGTTCATACAGAAACGTCCACGTTGCAATACGAAACCGAAGATTACTCCAACTACCAGCCCAGAAACCATCAGTGATGTATCTATCAAGTCGATAATCTCTCTACTTTATTTTTATCAGTATTCTCCATTCGCCAGTTCCTGTTTTCTCCACTTTCAGAATTCCATGTCCCTGCTTTTCAACTGACCGCGGTATTCGCTCTGCAGACAATGGATAATCAACGAGAACCTCCAGTACTTCGCCTGATTTCATGCTCTTCACCTTCTTCTGAGTCTTCACATCTGGGTATGGACACACTTCTCCTCTGACATCCAAAACCTCAGTTGGCTTCACACCTGAGCTCATTTTTTCACATTCTCCTTTTCCTCTTGAAGCTACCTTCTAAAAAGAAGATGTTTTTAAGCTTTTTGAAAGTAAACGTCTCTAGGACATGTTGTATGTAACGCAAATATACGTCATAAATGGCACAAAAATTTACGAAAAGTCGCGGAAGAAAATCGTAAAAAATAGTAACTAAACAGAGTGTTAAAGCTAACTAACTTTACTCGAACTAAAAGCCTGAACTTTCGATGAAAGTTGCGACAACAGTTTTTTCGCATTTCTGATGTTGCTGATTTCTCTTCTACAGTTTAGGCATACTTCCATCGCAGTTTTTAGGTTACTGCGAAAATCTTTGTATTCGCCGACTTCATTTTCTATTCTTTCAAGCGCCCATTCAATTTGGCGTGCAGGTATAAAGTATGTTCCACAGAAAGCACACTTGAACAAGTCTACTTCATTTGTGACGTTTGTCGTGCTTCGGTTATCCGTCAACAGATGATATTCTCGCGTTAGTCTTATGGCTTCGGTTGGGCATTCATCTTGGCAGAAGGCACAGAAGGAACAATGTCCATAATCAACCTTTATGAAGCGTTTCCCGTTGTCTTCCAAAATGTCAATTGCGTCTGAACTGCAGACTTGGGCGCATGCACCGCAGCCCATACATTTTTCGCTGTCAAACTCGTGTTTTCCTCTGAAATCTTCGGGAGTAGCCCAATAACCCTCTTTTTCCTCTAAATTTGCTCCTAAGGCTTTTGCGACTGCCGTTACTATTGCTTGTGGTCTTGGTGGGCATCCGGAAATGTAAAAGTTGACCGGAACTATCTGGTCTGGCGGTCCAACCATCGGATAGCCTTTGTCGAAAATTTCTTTTGTAATGGCGCAGTTGCCAACAGCTACCACAAGTTTTGGCGGCTTAAGCTTTTCATAGGCTTTCTTCAATTCTTCTCTTCCTTTAACGTTTATACCGCCTGTTATTGCTAAGACATTCGCTTCCTCTGGTGTAAAAACAACTTCTACACCTAGATCAGCCAGCTTATAACGTGGAACTAAACATTCTAGAATTTGGACATCGCATCCGTTGCATCCAGCGGACATGAAACGGTAAATTGAAACTTTTCCGCTCATGAACCTCCCTCCTACTCCAAAATCATCCGCCGCTTTTTGCCAGCCTTTGCATCCACAACTGTTACGCGGTCGGTGCATGCAAAGCATGGGTCAATGCTTTCAATTATGATTCTAGCATTCTGAAGCGAGTCTCCGCGAAGCATTTCAATCAGTGTGAAGTCATTTGCAAAGGAAGGTGTTCTGACCTTAACCCTTTCTGGAATGTTTGTTCCGTTTGATTTGATGTAGTAGACGAGTTCTCCGCGTGGAGCCTCAGCTCTTCCAACCTCTTCCTTCTCCAGTGGTTCGCCCGGTTTTATCGCAATCTCTCCGCTTGGTAGATTGCTTAAGGCTTGTTCGATTATTTTTATGCTTTCAAGAGTCTCTCTAGCTCTAACCAGTGACTTGGCACGAACGTCACCGTCTTCTTCTGTTACTACTTCAAAGTCCAGTTCTCCATAGGTAGCGTATGGATCGTCCCTGCGAACGTCACTTTTTATTCCTGAACCGCGAAGTGTTGGGCCTACTGCGCCCAATGATAGAGCTTTATCTTTAGGCAGTATGCCTACACCTTTAGTTTTCTTGGTGAAGCTTCCATTCTCATCTAAGAGCGCCAATACGTAATTTGAGAGGGCTTTCATGTTGTCCATTACTTTGCGGATTTTCTCTGCTTTTTGTGGAGTTATGTCTCTTCTAACGCCGCCGATGGTGTTTATAAGATAGTTGATCCTGTTTCCGGTCAAATATTCCAGCAAATCTTGTACCCGTTCGCGTTCCCCCATGATTTTCAGGAATGCATCATGTTCATGCAAACTGTGGGCGACAACTCCGAACCACAGGTAGTGGCTGTGCAGTCGTTCTATTTCCATGTAGATGCATCTCAAGAATCTAGCGCGATCTGGAACAGTTACGTCTATTACTCCTTCTGCCGTTTGGGCATAGCAGAGTGTGTGTACCCCTGAGCAGATTCCGCATATGCGTTCGGCTAGGGCAAGGTTCTGCATGTAAGTTTTTGTGGTAAACAGCTTTTCTATTCCGCGATGCACATACCCTAACTCGATGTTCGCGTCAATTATTCTGTTGTTTTCTACAACCAATTCGAAGCGTTCGGGTTCCACAAGTTGCGGACGGTAAGGTCCAATTTGAACTATTTCAGGCATTTTACATCGCCTCCATTTTTTGAGCCAGCTGTGAAACTGGGCTTTTATGAAATTCAAGATGCAAGTCTTTTGACGGAACTCCAAAGGATAATGCCAGTAGTTCCATTATGTTGATACATGGAATGCTGTATTGAACACCATATCGTTTTAGCATTACTTGGCCTATTTCAAACTGTATTTGGCAGGCTGGACATGTTAGAACTACAGCGTCGACTCCGGCTTCTTTTATGCGTTTCAATTTTAGAAGCAGCCTTTGCTTTAGTGAAAAATCTTCGTCTGCTTGCATGCTTGGATATCCGCAGCATAAACGTTCAAGTCCATAGTCAATAATCTCTACGCCTGTTAGTCGGGTTAGCTCTTTCATCATGTTGGGTTTTCGCATAATATCTTCTCCTTCTGTCTCACGATAGAGGTGGCATCCATAGTGGAGAGCCACTCGGAGTTTCTGAGGTTTGACTACTTGCTGCTTGATTCTGTCAACACCTATATCTTCGTAAAGAACCTCAACAGCATGTTTAACCTTGACTTTTCCAGCGTATTCCTTGCCATAACGTTTCAGAACCTCATTTATTTTACGCAGTTCCTCTGGCTCGTGATTCAGAATCTCATTGGTTTCAACCAAGGTCTCATAGCAACCATTACATAATGTCATTAAGTCTAGTCCAAGTTCTTCTGCTAATGACAGATTTCTCGCCGACACTACCAACCAAGCGGTTTTATCCAATAACCTAGAAATCACTGGTTCAGGACAGCATGAATAGCCTAAAAGGTCAACCGCTTCTAGCCCTAACTTTTCGAAAACTTTTCTTGAGGCTATTTCAATGCTTGGGATTCGCATTGGGATTTGGCAGCCGAGGAACGATGCATATCTAACCATTTTTCACAGTCCTCCATTATTTAGATCGCAGTCGCTTATTCTTCCAATCAAAACCAGCCTTCTTAGCCAAGCCTGTATCCTTCATGATTCCATGGAACTCCTGCATGGCTTTCTCATCCGTAAAAGCAAAAGACGGGGTCTTAGCCAAACCTGCTTCTTCACGTTTTTTTTGTATAAATGCGGATATTGGTGCCACACAGCTGGTTGATATTAACGCTTCAGCCACCGGTCTCGCTTGCGGCGGAAGCTCTCCTTCTAGTGGTCTTCTAAGTGGTCGCTTGTCATCTGGCCAATCCTTTGTCAATATCAAATACCGGGGTTTGGGGTGATTCACTAATTTTATTCCAAAGAGTTCGGCGATTTCTCTTTCAATGAAGTTTGCCGCGGGAATTATGTCTACAATGGATTCTAGGGTGTTGTCTTCTTTACGTTTCACACTCCTCAGCGTTACAACGGCTCCATCTACATGGAAGTGGTACAAGAATTCGAAATCGAAGCCATGGTCAACGGTGGAAATCGTCATAAAACGAAGCGACTGATACTGCTTTTTCATAGAGTTGACGGCTTTTCTAAGGGCCGTTAGTTTTACTCTAGCAAAAACTCTTCTCTCGCGGGGTTTCGATGCTTCAATAAGGTCTTCGCCGAGTTCCTGCTTCAGATAAGCTATTATCTCATTCTCTGAAACCGTCACGTTAACACCTCTACGTAGTGTTTCTTATTAAATTCCCACGCCTCTTTTCTGGATACAACCCGTATAGCTTGTGGAGAACAGAACTTGGCACATTGGGGGTCGCCATCACAGAAGTCGCATTTCATTGAAATTTTGTAGTCTGTGTTGAACCATGGTACTGAAAGGGGACACGCAAATGTACATGTCTTGCATCCTATGCATCTCATAGGGTTTATTCGCACTAACCCTGTCTCTTCATCTTTTACTGCTGCTTCGCTTGGGCATGCAGCTACGCAGACTGGTTCGTCACATTGTTGGCAGTAAATTGCTTCGAATTCAGCGTTTTTCTCGTCGAACTGTACGTGTAAATGGGCTTTTTCAAGGTCAAATTGCTTGAAATGATAAAAGACACAGGCAATTTCGCAGTAGCGACATCCTGTGCATCGTTTAGGGTCGTAGAGGAGTACTTTTTGTTCTTCAACTGAAAAATTTTGCATCAGCTTCCCTTCCCTTAAGATGACTTAGATATGAAGCATATATAATTTAAACTTGAGGTTTTTAGCTTTTCGTTCAACATCTAAATATTATTCCGCATTAAAGCATTAAAGGAAGGGCTAAGGAAGCGCGTGAGTTTTTATGGGGTTTGCTGAGTCAGCGAGGTGCTTTCTCGAATATGTCCAGTTTTAGGACTAAGAATGCGAGGATTGTGGCAATAACTGCGAGCAGGTAGAATCCTGTTCCTGCTGCTACACCTATGGAGGCAACGATCCAGAGGGTTGCTGCTGTGGTTAATCCTATGACCTTTTGCTCGGTTTTGAGTATGGTGCCTGCTCCAAGGAAGCCTATTCCAACGATTATAGATGCAGCTACTCGGGAAGGGTCAGCTCCTGGGAAGGCATTTATTGATAAAATGGTGAGGAGCGTTGAGCCCAGTCCGACGAGAACGTGGGTTCTCAAACCCGCTGGCTTGAGACTTACTTCCCTTTCCAGACCTACAATTCCGCTCAGCACAAAACCCAAAACCAACCTGACAACCAATTCCAACTCAAGATTCATAGACGTCTTTCTTGTCAAAACCCGTATATATGCTTAAATCTTCACTCCAGAAGTGCACGCAAGACAAACCCGCGTCGTCTCACGTTCAAAGATAGAACATGCTATTCGCGGATTCTTATCGCAATAGAATAGACCCCCCTATGTTTTTCTGAGTTTTTGATGGATTATGAGCTTCTCGAATTCTTTCTTCTTGGAGATGGAGAGTGGGAGTGGCTCTTATGCTTTGGTTTTGGTTTCTTTTAGCAGGAGCAACGGTAGAACGGATAGTGCTATGGCTATGGAGGAAACGTAGAATGGCGTTGTCATGCCGTAGTTGTCCCATAGGACGCCGCTGAGGGCGTTTCCTGTTAATATTCCTATCCAGAAGGTTGTTGCTGAGACACCATTTACAAGTCCCCATTTTGAAGATGGTGTGGCGTCCATCATCAGCGTTTGAAATGGTGACCATGAGAGGTTCAGTATGGCGTTTTGTGCGAACATGAAGAGTATCAATTCCAGCGTGTTTCGGGAGAAAGCGAACAACAAGAAGAACGGTGACGAGGCCAGGAAAGCTGTGAACATGATCTTTCTTCTGTCGAATCGGTCGCTGCACTTGCCCGCAGGAATCTGCACGATTATGGATGCGACTCCGAAGCCTATGGCGTACAGTGTGCCTATGAACGTGTAGTCTGCATGGAAGGTCCTTGCTACGAAAATTGGAACCACTGGTCCGTTTACGCCCATGCCTATTCCTTGGATTATGTTGATCAACGAGAACATGGCCAGTGTTAACAGGTATCTATCAGTCACGCCAGTCTTTTCGTTATTGCGATCTGTGCGTTGTGGTTTTGGTTTTCTTTTTGTCTCTTGCATGAGGAGTGTGAGGGGGAAGGCGGCGAATCTTAGTATGCAGGCGAGGAAGAAGGGGAAGCGTATGCCGAACAGGTCTGCGACTATTCCGCCAATGAAAGGGGCTACGGTGGCACCCACCAGCCACGAGACGTTTGTCCAGCTGTAGGCTGAGGCCATGGTTTTGGTTGAGGAAACGTCTGCTATTATTGACCATCGGACTGGTATGTATAGGCCTGTTGCTAAGCCTGAGAGCATGACCCACGGGACTAGATCCGTCCAGTTGGTGGCTAAGGCGTACATTAAGGGCGGAAAGACTGCCAGCAATGTGCTTAGGGCATGTATTCTTTTTCTTCCGTATTTGTCGGATAGGAATCCGCTGAGGATTTGTATTGCTGCTGCGACGGCGTTGGACATGGAGAAGACGATCCTAGTTCTGTCATGGATGCGCCGAGAGAAGTTTCTATGTAAATCGGCCATATTGGAGTGATCAGATCAATGGCTAGGGAACTCACTAAGAAGATTATGGAAAGTATTAGAATTTTTCTTCCGTAAGCCATGAACCGACTCAATCTTGTTACCCCTAACCAAATCCATCAACCGCTTCCCTCGAAAACAGCAGTCACCTATTTAAAAATTATGGATCAATGATTGCCCTGTCTTTTTGCATTGGAATTGTGTAGCATTATCAGTGGGTATGGTTGCTCCTGATTTTCCGCGGAATATTTAAATAGCTGCATGAAGATAAGTTTCCCTGGGGGAAACAAATTGTCCACAGACGAAAGAGCCCAAATGCTTAACGTGGTTGGGCTAACCGAGCTCGGTGTTAGAGATGTAATCCGGAAGCTGAGATGGAAACCGTCACGTGTCGTCTTCTTGTTGGAGCAGATGAAACATGAGGGGCTTATAGAGTTGCAGAAGAACAGCGCGCGCAGTTTCAGACGAGGGAGACCCAAAAAGATCATGACGTGCACGCCTCTTGGTTATGAGTTTCTTGAGGCATACCGAAAGCTGAAAATGAAGCCACTTAGAGCGCGAAGAGAAGATTTGGAACATGCGGCAAAAGACGCGCTATACACAGAGAGACTTGTTGCAAATGGACATTCACCCTTCAAACTTTTCATGGAGTTGAACACGTTTGCTCACAATATTAAGGTCTCTTCAGAGGCTAGTAGGGTTATTCGAAGATAAGAACATCCCTTACATGATAATCGGCGGGTATGCTCTTCCTTTCTATGGAAGAATAAGAACGACTATTGATCTTGATTTGGCTGTAGGAATAAAAACTGAGGAAGAATTAACCCAATTTCGTGATTGGCTGCGACTGATAGATTTTGAAGCGACTGTCTATTCGCCCTTAAACCCCGTCATTGTCGTTGTTGATCAGAAAGAGAAGGTAGAGATAGAATTGTGGCTCAAACCAGACGGAATTGTTTTTGATGATGAAACACTTAGAAGAAGGAGGAAAGTCAGAATGGACGTTGATGTTGAAGTGTGGATCGTCTCTCCAGAGGATTTTATAGTGAACAAGTTGGCTAGACCTGATCGAGGCGTGATCGATGAACAGGATGTTAAAAGTGTGTTAATTAGGCAAGAGGGCAAGTTGGACGAAGAATATCTCAAGAAAAGAGCCGAAGATGCAGAGGTGCTTACAATATTAGAGCGTATTCGAACGGCATAGTTGCTGACGAACATAAAAAAATTTGATTACGCCTACAGAATACCTTTAGTAAAATGTATATTAGCGCGCAGTCTACTTTTTCATTAGGTATTGGTGTATGGCTTTTGCTGCTTTTTTTCCTGCTCCCATAGCACTTATGACTGTTGCTTGGCCTGTCACTATGTCTCCTCCTGCGTAGACGCCTTCGATGCTTGTTTTTCCATTTTCATCGGTTACTATCGTGCCCCATTTCGTTACTTGTAAGCCTTCAGTGGTCTGTTGTATTATTGGGTTCGGCGTCCTACCAATAGCCATTATCACGGTGTCAACGTCCGTAGTGAACTCTGAGTCTTCAATGGGTATGGGTCTTCTCCTCCCACTTGCGTCCGGTTCTCCCAAACGCATCCTTATGCACTCCATTGCTTTAACCCAGCCCCTATCGTTACCTATAAACCTCCTCGGATTCGTCAAAAACTCAAACACCACGCCTTCTTCCTCAGCGTTCTCAACCTCCTCAGCCCTAGTAGGCATCTCCTGCCTGGAACGACGATAAACAATCTTCACCTCTTTCGCTCCCAGCCTCAAGGCACACCTAGCCGAGTCCATAGCCGTGTTCCCGCCTCCAATAACAGCAACCTTTTCACCAACAAAAACAGGCGTATCAAACCTCGGAAAATCATAAGCCTTCATCAAGTTAACACGAATCAAAAACTCGTTAGCCGAGTAAATTCCACAAAGGTTTTCACCCGGTATCCTCATAAAACGTGGAAGCCCAGCACCAGTGCCTATGAAAACAGCGTCAAACTGTTCAAGCAACTCTTTTATGGTGTAAAGTTTTCCAATCATCGCGTTCGTTTTGATTGTGACGCCCAACTTTTCAATGTATTCTGCCTCTTCTTCAACAATTTTCTTCGGTAACCGAAACTCTGGAATCCCATAAATCAGAACGCCGCCAGGCTTATGCAAAGCCTCAAAAATGACGGCTTCGTATCCAAGCTTGGCTAGGTCAGCTGCAGCCGTCAACCCCGCTGGACCTGCACCGACGATTGCCACTCTTTTTCCCGTGGAATTAGAATGTTGTAGAATCTCATAGCCACGTTGTCTTTCCCAGTCAGCCAAAAACCTCTCCAGCCTTCCGATAGAAATTGGGTCTCCGACTTTTCCCATGGTGCAATTCGCTTGGCACTGTGCCTCTTGTGGGCAGACCCTGCCGCAGATGGCTGGAAGACTATTCCCTTCCTTAACCTTCCTTATCGCTTCGTCAAATTTGCGTTCTCTAATCAGTTGTATGAACGCTGGGATGTCTATCTCCACCGGGCACCCCTGTACGCATGGAGCCTTTACGCATTGCAGGCATCTTTCAGCTTCAGCCACGGCTTGCTCCTCTGTGTAGCCCAGTGCCACCTCGTTAAAGTTGCGGATGCGTTCTTTAGGGTCTTGCTTAGGCATGGGAACGACTTCTTTCTTAATTTTGGGTTTAGGCTTGCTCAAAGGCTTCTTCCTCCCTGCTCGTAGAAAACAAAGGCAAGCTTCTCTTGAGGAGTAAACATCTTCATCCGAGTCATCAACTCTTCAAAATCAACTTGATGCCCATCAAAATCCGGCCCGTCAACGCAAGCGAACATTGTTTTGCCGCCGACGGTTACTCTGCACGCTCCACACATCCCCATACCATCAACCATTATCGGAATCAAGTTCACAATTGTGGGTATTCCGTGGGGACGGGTGAGTTCTGAAACCGTTTTCAACGTTACAATCGGACCCATAGCTATCACGCGATCAATTTTCCTTTCCTTGAGCAATTCTTTAAGGAAATCTAGCCCCTTGTAGCCCCTTATTCCGTCATCAGTAGCCACGTAAAGCTCATCGCATACTTCACGCATTTCATCTTCAAAAATGAGGTGGCTTTCAGTTCTAGCGCCAATAACCCCGATGACCTTGTTACCTGCTTCGCGGAAGGCTTTAACTTGAAAATGTAAGGGAGCCACCATCACTCCCCCGCCAACACAAAGTACGGTTCCAAATTTTCCGATTTCAGCGGGTTTTCCCAACGGACCCAACAAGTCTAGGATGCAGTCTCCTTCTTTTAGGCTTCCAAGCTGTTTCGTTGACTTGCCAACTTCGTGGCACACCACCGTTATTGTCCCCTTTTCAACGTTTGCATCAGCAATGGTAAGCGGAATTCTTTCTCCACCCTCGTCTATTCTCAGAATTACGAATTGTCCTGGTTTGGTTTTCGCGGTTATTTCTTTAGCTGAAAACTCGAATAGGCTAGTGTGGGGAACTAGTTCCCGTTTTGCTACTATTTTGTACAAGTTAGTCGCCTCCTTTCTTAACTCTTAAAGGATTTGGTCCAAGCTTCCTCATTTTCTCCACAAAATTCGTCATCATGGTTGCAAATTTCTGTCCCTCAGATGATGAAGCAAAGCCTATTTCGAGGCGTTCCGGGTCTATGCCAAGGGCGCCCAGAGATTTTTTCATCACATCCACTCGGTCTTTGGCTTTCACGTTACCGTCTATGTAGTGGCAGTCGCCTATGTGGCATCCTGTTATGATAACTCCATCGGCACCGTTCTGAAAAGCCTTTAAAACGTGAACAACATCCACTCTTCCGCTACACGGAACTCTCAGGATTCGAACATTTGGCGGATACTGGATTCTTGAAACACCTGCAAGGTCAGCAGCACCGTAAGAACACCATTGACATGCAAAACACAAGATTATAGGCTCGAAACTTTCGCTTGAACTAGCAAGCTTTTTCGGTTTGAACAGTGCTTCAATTGCTGCCACAATCTGCTGGTCCGTGAAGTGTATGAGTTGCATGGCCCCCATTGGGCATTCTGCTGCACAGACACCGCAGCCCTTGCAGTTAGCCTCAACAATATTGGGCAGTCCAAAGGGTTCAGCTTCAACAGCGTTAAAAATACATGAAACCACACAAGCATCACAGTTAACACAGATGTCCTTGTCAACTGACGCCTTAACGGCTTCAGCCTTTATTTTTCCGAGAGCCATCGGAATACCTGCTCTGGAGGCTGCAGCATAAGCCTGAGTAATGCTTTCAGTTACATCTTTTGGTCCGTGGGCTGTGCCGCAAACATATATACCCTCTGATGTAAAGTCAACAGGTCTGAGTTTTGGATGAGCCTCAAAAAAGAAGCCATCTGCACCCAAAGGCACCTTGAGTACAGGAGAAAGTTTTCTTCCGTCTTCATGTTGAATTAAAGGCGTTGACAAAACAACCAAGTCGCTGTCCATTTCAACCTCAGCGCCTAAATACACATCATAAACTGTAACAGCTAACTTCCCATCAGGTTTTGAGGCGACTTTTGGAGGTTTATCCAGATCATAACGGATGAAATTGATGAAGTTCGCCCTTGCCTCACGGTAAAAATCTTCATATTCACCATAGGTTTGCAAGTCTCGAAAAAGGATGCTCACTTCAACATCTGGGTACAATTTCTTGAGGAGTAGGGCGTTGTTGAGGGCTACCATGCAGCATATCCTTGAACAGTATGTTCTACCAGTCTTTTCTCTGGCCCCAACACATTGGATCATAACAACTTTTTTAGGTTCTTTTAGTTCACCTTTTTTGAGAAGCTGTTCAAGCTCAAGCTGCGTCACAACGTTTTCGTTTTCCTTGTATCCATACATTTCCACAGGCTTGAACTCTTCAGCTCCAGTAGCAACGATTATTGTTCCCACGTTGACTTGCTCAAGTTCGTTTGAATCATTTTTTTGAAGCGTTACATTAAAATTTCCGATGAACCCTTCCATTTCTTTAACTAGGGTTGATATGTGTAAGTGTATGTTGCTGTTAGCCTTAACGGCTGTAACGGCTTCTCGAAGAACTTCTGAGGCGTCACGCTCAGTGGGTTGCAACTTATGCAGGTGTCTCAATATTCCACCTAGGACCGCTTCCTTCTCAACCAAGTGAACAGTGAAGCCTTGTCTTGCAAGGGACATAGCTGCAGTCATTCCGGCTATTCCGCCGCCTATTACTAGTGCTGAGGGTTTTATCTTGAGCTCCGGCTCTATCTGCGGTTTAAGATAGCTTGCTTTTGCGACAGCCATTCTGATGAGGTCTTTGGCTTTCTCTGTTGCCTCTTTTGGATGGTGCATGTGAACCCATGAAGAATGCTCTCGTATGTTGACCATCTCGAAAAGGTACTTGTTTAACCCTGCTTCTTCGCATGCATTTCTGAAAACTGGTTCATGGGTTGCAGGTGTGCAAGATGCAACCACAACTCGGTTGAGGTTACATTTCTTTATGCACTCTTTGATGAGGCTTAATCCAGCGGATGAGCACATGTAAAGATTCTCTTCGGCGCAAACAACATTGGACAAAGTTTTGGCATACTCCACAACCGCTGGTACGTCAATCACTCCACCGATGTTGAAGCCACAGTGGCAAACGAAAACTCC
>Ga0209636_10001678_pt1 | contig 22386 bp, 20 predicted proteins | sample DeeMarSWOR152_54_FD_187464 | JGI IMG/M metagenome (GOLD analysis project Ga0209636, IMG submission 187464) | Marine sediment microbial communities from White Oak River estuary, North Carolina - WOR-1-52-54 (SPAdes) (version 2) | ecosystem: Environmental > Aquatic > Marine > Intertidal zone >...
CATTGGGAAGCGATTAGAACGATACTTATCCCGTATTCGGTGAAATTGGTTAGTATTCAAGGAGTTAAAACTAATATGGAAGCTGAGACTCTTCTTCAGGAATTAATACAATATAAAACAATAAATGATCCTACAAAGGATATTCATCCTGATCCCAATATTTTGGATTTTATTCAAAAAGTAGTAAAAGGTTGGATCCCAAATTTCCAAGCTCAAATATTGGAAAATCAAGGATATTCTTCTCTCTATATGGCACTGGATCCAAAGAATGTTGACATCCTCTTTATGGGGCACCTTGATGTAGTTCCTGTTAGTAAAGGATGGACATCAGATCCGTTTACTCTTAGAATTGATTCAGGTTCAGGGTTAGGATATGGTCGAGGCTCAAAAGACTGTAAAGGTTCAGTAGTTTCAGCATTACTCATGTTAGAGAAGTTTTGCAGAGAAAACAATCCTCTAGTAGAACATCTTGGATTCTTTTTTTCTACTGATGAAGAAACTGGTGGTCAAAATGGTGCCCAAATCTTTTTCAATTATGTTACAAAGCATAATATTCCACTTAAATATGTAATTAACGTTGATGGAGGCCCTCGTGTAGTTTACAAACGGCGTGCTGGCTTTGGAATCAAAGTAAAAATCCCACCTAAAATTATCGAATCTTTTGGTCATTTACAAAATCAAACATGTCACACGCGTATACTCGGAGATGACAATCGTCACAGTGCTTATTTTGTGCAAGGTTGTGACACCCATGCAATGGTTGTTCTTTCCAAGCTTCTTCATCTTCATCGAGACTGGATGGTCAAAGAAATTGATGGACCCTGGATAAAAGGAAATGTGATACCAGATTATGTTGAAGCTAATATTGTTCAGCTTACAAAAAAACTAGAATCTCCACTAGTGTCATATGATGAAAATCTAACAAAGATATTACTGAAAATACGGAGTATAATATTACTTGACCTACCTACAGAGATCCCTAGTGAATTTGGTATTTCTGTCAATCCCAATGTCGTTTCATATTCTGATACTAATGGAACCGAAATCTATTTTGATGTGAGAGCATTTCTTTCCTCTGAAAAGACCAATATCTTAGTAAAGAGCTTCAAACAACGATTGGATGAGTTAGCTACCGAAGCTGAAATTTCCTGTCCAGGAACATCAGGATATTTTCATACTCCAATAGGAAATCCACTTGTTAAAATCGCGTCAGAAGTATTAGAAAAGCATTCATTACCTTCAGATCCTTGTGAACAGGAAGGAGCATCAGACGCACGTTATGCCTCTGATATTCCAGTCATTGATTTAGGCCCAAGAGGTGGAAATATACATGGAACTGATGAATTTATTGATTTAGCTTCAATGAAAAAATTTTCATCTATTTACGAGGAGATTGTTTCTCAGCTGCTTGGTTATGTATAGGGATTTCGCTTTGATAGAAACCTCTGGTAATGATTTTTATATTCTTCTTACTTTTATCCCGTTATGATTCGAGTTGCTGGGATTCAAATTGCACCAATTTTCCTTGATGCTCAAAAGACTTGGAAAAAATTAGCACATTATATTCGGGAAGCTAAGTCCAAAGGTGCGGATTTAGTAACTTGGGGGGAAACATTAATACCTGGTTATCCTATTTGGCTTTCTCCTTCATGTGGATCTAAATTCAATGATTTACACCAAAAAACTGTTTATGGAAAATATTGGCATCAATCTATCTATATAGAAAATAGTGGGATTATTGATGAAATGAAGGAATTAGCCAAAGAATTAGACATGATGTTCATTGGAGGAGTTGCTGAAAAATCTGGAGGATCAATATATTGCACTCTTCTTACTATTGGTCAAAATGGAGAGGTATTGGGACGACATAGAAAGATCAAACCTACGTACGAGGAGCGTTTAGTTTGGGGAGATGGGGACGGTTCAGGCCTCAAAACACATCCTTTTAAAGGTATAAAAGTCGGTGGATTAAACTGCTGGGAAAATTGGTTGCCTTTGGCTAGAGCTGCTCTTCATTTGCAAGAGGAAATTATCCACGTAGCAGTTTGGCCTGGTTCACTTGGATTGACTCAAGATATTACCCGCTTCATTGCTCTTGAAGGACGTTTGTGGGTTATTTCAACTTCAGGTCTTTTACGACCCGAAGATTTTTCACATTTAAATGAATCTGAATTCCCAATGAAGGACATTATGGAATCTCATTCGAAAAGTTGGCAAGATGGAGGTTCTATTGTTGTTGACCCGACTGGAGAGGTTGTTGCAGGTTCTTTAATAGACAAAGAAGGAATAATATTTGCTGATGTCGATCCAATATTAGCAATTCAAGAGCGCCAAAACTTTGATATAAGTGGACATTATTCTCGATTTGATATCTTTAACAGACCCTTGACTTGATTAGTTTTTGAGGGTGAACGGGCAATGAAAATTAAACAAAAAAAAATTGAAAAAGAAAAAGTAGACACCACAAACTGGGGATCTTGGGATTGTGAACCATCTACGTTTGATTGGGAATATCAGGAAGACGAAACTGCCTATGTGTTTGAGGGTAAGGTCATCGTAAAAACACCCATTGAGGAGGTTGAAGTAAAAGGTGGGTCATTGGTTCAATTTCCTAAAGGTTTGAAATGCACTTGGAAAGTGATTGAGCCGATTAGGAAGGTATATACCTTTCAGAAATTTGATTGGCATACTTGGGAAAAATCCTTGGAAGATTAAAATCAAATCTACTCAAATCTACTTTTAGTAAAATTTACTAAAAGTAATTTAGTTTGCCATGGAAATGAAAATAAGATATTTATTTTTTTATTGGTGGCAGGATTTAATTTATTTCCTTGTGGATTTGAGTTAAGTACTCTTAGAGGGGGTAGGATTTGATTTTTGAGATTTGATATGAACATATCTTAAAATTAAATATCCAACAATACCAGAAATTAATGACCCGGTAATAATCCCGATTTTTGCCATGATAAGATTGTTCGGATCAATTAATGCAAGACTTGCCATAAATAGGGACATTGTAAATCCAATACCACCTAACCATGCTCCTCCATAAATATGTCCCCACGTCAAGCCAGATGGTAATTCCGTTAAACCTAATTTAATGGAAATCCAGGCGAAAAGAAAGATCCCCATTTGTTTACCAAAAACCAATCCAATAATAATCCCTAGAGTTATTGGCTGGAGAAACATACTCAGCTCAATAACTTCTATAGCGATCCCAGCATTAGAAAAGATAAATAGTGGTATAATCGAAAAAGCCACCCAATAATGAAGACCTCTTTCAAATCGTTGTAAGGGAGTCTGTACATTTAAGCATGATAATTCAAGTGTCTTAAGTGCTGCAAGATGCTGACGATTGAGTAGAATCTCTCTTTCACGAGGCCCAGCTGCCTTAAATCTTTCTAATATCAGTTGTCCTTCTGCAACAAATTCATCAGGGTTTATTCTTGTTCTAGCAGGAATTGCGATTGCAATCAATATCCCAGCGATGGTAGCATGCATACCACTTATGAAGATAAAATACCATAAAATGAAGCCAATTATGGCATAAACCATGTGATTTTGAACTTCTAACCGATTAATTAGAAATAATCCTACCAAAAAACAACCTGCAACTATTAAATAATGTAATTCGATATTATGAGAGTAAAATAGTGCGATAATCAATACAGCACCGATGTCATCCACAATAGCTAGACTTGTAAGAAAAATTTTCAGTGAAAAAGGAACTTTGGTTCCTAACAAAGCCATAATGCCAATAACAAAAGCAATATCAGTTGCCATAGGAATACCCCACCCACGTGAAGCGCTTGGATTACTAATATTAACGATCATATATAATAAAGCTGGAACAATCATTCCCCCAAGAGCTGCTGAAACAGGAAGGATTGCTTTTTTCAGACTTTTTAATTCTCCCACAAGTAGTTCTCTTTTAATCTCTAAGCCAACAACAAAAAAGAAAATAGCCATTAATCCATCATTTATCCATAAATGCAAGGGTTTACTTAAGTTAAATCCATCTAAAGATAATGAAAGATATGTCTCCCATAGTTCAAAATATTGGTTTGCCAATTGCGTGTTTGCTATAATCAAGGCAATAATTGTGCACATAATTAATAAGATTCCACTGAATTCTTCTGTTTTAATGAAATCTTTAAAAGGTCGGCGAATCTTAACTGAGGGTCTTTTTTTATGCTTTTTTAAAACTTGAATCGAGGGCATCATTTTCAATAACCATAAGGGAGGTTTTCAGTCAGTTATTCTCTGAATGTAAAAATATTTTTATTTGTAGTATTTTTAATTTAAAGATAGACCTTTAGATGTTATTACAATTTTTATTTCGGATATTAGTCTAAACTGTTTTAGTTACCCCAATAAAGTACTCAGGAATAATCAACTTGGCCATCAAAGTATGGAACCTTTCGTAACAACAAATTTCTAATTTCTTTGAAAAAGCTCCGATGAATTCTGGATTTAATGTGATTAGAAGATTAAATAAAAGACAATGAATATCTAGAAAAGACTAAAAAGTGGAGTAATTTAAGAGAAAATGTCTTTTATAAATCATAATTTCAACAAAGCAATTACTTCTGGAGGAATCTTTATGAGTGAAAAACTCCGTAGAGAAATAGAAAAATTAGAAAATCAAGCTAAAAACTTAGATCTTGAGGTTATTCAAAAACAGAAAGAAGTAGAAAAAATTCGAAAAAAAATTACATCAATGAAGATAGAAATGAAAAAGAAAACAGGAGAAGAAAAAGAAAAAGCTCTGAAAAAGATAGAAGAGAAGAAAAAGCCAAGAACATAATGGCAAATGTAAACTATCCAACGAATATTAGTTCTAAACAGCCGTATGTTTCAAAATGGAATAAAAAAAATGGAGGGTATAATTCGTAAATAAAAATTTCGTTTCACCATAAAAATAAAAAGATCCAACTAGCTCGAAGTCGTTATACTCAAGATCTTATATTAGAGCTTGATTTTATACCAGGTTCCGATCTAAATGCAGATTTGGAAAAATTGTTTCCTAAGAGGAAAAAAGTCCCCCCTACAAAAGAAGCTGATAAAATAAGAAAATCTGCAGAAATAGAGAGAAAGAAAGAGCTCAAGGATCAGAAGAGAGAATGATAGCAAGTAGATGCCAAACGGTCTGATTTACACCCTCAGGAGTAGGAATGAAATAGATGATCAGTCCAAAGATATGGGGGATAATAATGCCATATCTTTTATCTCTTCACCATAATTCTAACATTTTGTTTTACAAACTTCATTCCTTCTTTTTATTAAAAGATTTATCCTATAATTAATGTGAGGGCATAATAAAGTAAGGAGCTCAGAATTATTGTGATAATCACTCCCACAATAACACTAATAATCGCTGTAAAAGCACCTTTTCCAATCGCGACCATTAAAACATAAATCGTGACCGCGATAAGATATAATAGAATTATAACCCATATTATCAACAAGTCAGGTAGTAAATAGAATATTAAGGCAATAATCCATGTAATTGGTACTGTAAATCCCATGACCCTTAAAATTTCACCAAATGATGTTTCACCTCCAAGGAGGTTACCAATGATTGCGATACTAAAATAAAGAATTAAAGTAGTAGCAAATGCCCAAAAAGTCTCTTGAATGACCTCATTTAAGGGGGGATTCAATCCTGTTCCTGGCCCAAAATATGCAGAGAGAAAAATGATTACTGCTTCGATAATTAGAAAAAACCATGCATATTTGGTTAATGTTTCAGTTTGTTCAATCTCTTCGACTGATGATCGTCGAAAAAAGGCAGTCCCAAGAATTAATTTCACTACCATTTCATTCACACCGAAAAAGTTTGAGACTTCAGCGTCATCAAAATATAAAAATTTTTTGGATGTGCGATCATATTTTTTTGAAAATATTTCAATCAGATTTTAGAAAAGATAGATTTTTGTGTAGGAAATAAATAAAATTCAGCTCATTTGTTTTAATTCCTTCAACTTTCTTTTTGTACTAGTTGATGATTTCCTCTATCATGATAACGTCAAATACTCATAAAAAACTTCATTCTCTAATTATTTTCTCATTTGAAGTTATTTATGATTAATAATGCTTCTTTTAATAAAATTCTTACAATGATCAATACTAATATAAAGAAGATTTAAGATCTGACTAATATATTTTTTATAGAGAAAAAATTTTTTATAAAAAACAGTTCAATGGGAATCCTGAGACCATTCACTGACTTTTAGGTTGTTTGCGATCAAGTAATGTTCCCTCGAAGAGATCGTGTCCAGCTAGACCTTTAGCAATTCTTGCTAAGCCATTTGCTAGAAATGCATAAGCCAAGACAACGATGAGGATCATCTCATTGATGTTTGGAAAAACCATGACAAAAAGCGTTAGTAATATTGTTAAAATTCCAACACTTATGAGAAAACCTCGTAACCAGTTAGACAAAGTTGTGTCAGCTCCTCCCATGGCAATTCGAATGACTCCTTGTAAACCCAAACCAATAGCGAGAAAATATATTGAAGTTGTTATCTCAATGTCGCGGGGAAGGATTGCCACTGCTGCAATACTTAATCCAATGGCACCCACAACAGCATTTGCAGTTCTAAAATGACTTGAAAGATATTCATCTTTCAGACTATTTATTATCCTAGTAAAAGAAATAGCTATTAAAGAAAAAGAAAGAATTAAGACCATTGTCGTTTTTGCCAATCCGAAATTTAAAATAACAATTAAAGATAAAATTATTAGACAAAAACCAATAATTAGGTTTAAATAACGTAACCAAGAAGGAATTTCAACTTCATTTGTCATCAGTTATCTTCCTTTTTCCCAAAGGGTTTATTTGTGAAAACATGGAATTATACACATGATTTTTTAATAAGGTTTTTGATTGATAAATTGTTCAGTAATTACTTCTGTTCTATCGAAAATAACTAGTGTAATATATGACAAAATACTTAGTTCGTGAACTAATCAATTTTTCATCAAATTATAGTTTTATTACAATCTGAAAAATTGATAAATTCAGGTATATATATTTCAGAAGGTGTTTAACTTCGTAAAATTTCAGTTCCTTTCCAGAAATCGAATAATTGGATTCATTTTAGGAAGAAATAACTTAGAGACAGAAGTAAAAAGACTCCTCCATAAGGAGGAGTAATTTATTTCTGGTACTGAAATAGTAAGATATAATGAGTCTATCTGCATATTGACTTTCCAGTTATATTTATGAGGAGTGTTCTTAAGGATTTATCCATATTGGTGATTTGCTTTGATCTTGTTTGTAATAAAAAATCAATGATGACTTATTTACAAATTGAGATTACTGAGATCATAATATTTCTTGCTAGTTTATTAATAATCAGTTTTATATTGCTAATCATTCGAGATTTTACTTATTCCCTTCCTCGTTATTCGTTAATTATCCAGCTCAGATATAGTTTGATAGACATTCCTTATATCTATCGTTTTCAAGGATTAAATGTCTTAATGAGCCATGAGAGAATTTCAATGTGATGATCTGAATGAGATCATATATTTAACCAATATTTTGCTATTAAACTCTTCCTTAAGATTATTTCACGATTTTAGTCCCATATATGCTCAAGAGTACACCTATCCAACCGATAGAATGAATTATGATTAAAATCAAACCTAAAAAAGCATAAATTCCAGTTATAAAAGTTGTTAAAAATAGAATGAAAAGCCCAATTAACCCCATCCCTGTTCCTAAAGCAACTAAAAGTTTTCCCAGTATTTTGCGATAGAAAAATATGAATCCTGCCCCCATGATTACAGTAATCCCACCTAGGCTTCCTATCAATCCAAATACGAAGATAACTGTAGTTATTAAATCAATCATATATGCTTCTGTGATATATCCTTGTTCTACAATAATATCTCCCAGAAAACCGAAAATTCCTGATCCCCCTACCATATTTCCTTCAATAACAAATAATCCTGATATTATAAGAATCATTACTGCCTTCTTATTCCTTGTTTGTTTTTTAAACGCTTTTTTTGAGGATGAATCCTTTATCATGATAGAATCTTCCCTTTGTTATAGATTCAATTAGTGTAGTAGGGTTAGGGTCAGCTTATTTAAACTTCTCATAAAATTCTTCAATATTGTTGTCAATGAATTTATAAATCTATTTTAGAAGTAGTCAGAAGGTGATATCATGGCAGAAATAATTATTGATGTACAACCAGAAGAAGTGTTAATATGGATATTGGAAATTATTTTTATAACGCTTTTGCTTGTTCTTATCGAATATTATTTATTAAAGCGAAAGGAAATGGAAACTGGCTATCTGTTGAAGATTCTTTTTTCAGCAGTGTTGATAGTCTTGATACTTCCCGCGGTAGGTGTGATTGCCATGGTCTTAGAATTTCAAGACAGAACGTTTTATCCTGTAGGAGTAGTTATTGTTTATACTATTACTGCATTGATCATTTACTACATTATCAAGGAACATGAGTTTAATAGGGTAATCCTCCTCACAACTATACTTCTAGCCGTTCTCTATACAGTTCGAATCATCTTTAATGTAGGAATCCTGTAAAAAGATTGTGGTGTAAATGAAGATAAATAAGAAGCAACTCTTTTTCTCCTTTATTTTTTTGATTTTTATTTTAATTCTATTTTCTATACACAACCTTGGCTTTGATGAACCTTTAGCTACCGTTGTTGATGATACAACTAAAGAACCAGGAACATATCTTACCCTTTTCACATTATTCATTCAATTACTTATTTGGATATTTATTGCCACGGTGTTGTTACTGATATGGGGCTCAATGTTAGAAGCATTAACTCCTAGAATGACTAAAACCGTCATCAACACATTAAGAGTACTGGGAAGAATGATTATAGTACCATTTTGTATTATCGCCTACTTAAACAACTTTCCTGCGTTTCAAGGCACATTATTAGGAATTTCAGCCATTTTAGGAACAGCAATAGGATTCGCATCAACAACAACCATGGGTAATTTCTTGGCTGGGCTTTACATCATGGCTGCACGCCCTTTTATGATCGGTGATTACATTATTCTTCCTGATAGCAAAGTGGAAGGACGTGTTAAAGAAATCACAGTGAATTATACTAAAATAACATTACCTACTGGTAATACCATATTAGTATCTAATGGTAAGTTTTTAGGGCAGTCAATCATTAATACAAGAACAACCGAAGATCATTTAATCCTCAGAAAAGATCAAGAAAGGCGGTTTGTTTACCCTTTGATGTGGGGGGCTAATTCTGACGAGAAACATGAATGGGCTGTCGAAGCTATCCAAAAAACTAGTGAAGATTTTAATGAAAGAGTGACTGAACCTACTACATGGTATGTTTATTCACGAAATAGACTTGATAAAATTTATCAAGTTAATCTAATTTCAAATAGTGCAACCAAAATATTGGATTTAACAGGGGACTTTATGACCGCGTTGACGAAGAACTATGACGAGATTAAAGAGAAATATAAAAGTTAAAGGTTATTTGAACGATTACCTTTCAGGCTTTTTAGATTTTTTATTTTTAAAAAGTTTTCATGTGATTTATAGTCTTAATTTAAATACGGAATACACTGTCTAGATTATCCAGTTTTGTAAACTAGCCATTTCCGCAAGAAACCTATTTCTTTGATATAATAACAGATGTAGGAAATGGAATATCAATTCCTTCTTGCTGGTATCGTTCAAAAAGGTTTTTAATAAATTCATGCCTTATTCTGGCTCGATCACGTAAATTTTTAGAATAAATGTTAACAGAAAAATCAATACTTGAAGGAGCGAAAGTGTGGTAGCGAATATACGGTTTTATTGACGGTAGTTCTCCTTGTACTTGCTGAATAGTTTCCATAGCAACCTCAATAGTTATCTGCTCAACATGATTAAGATTACTATCATAGCCAACACCAACGGGTACGGTTAACGCAGTCTCTTTATCAGAAACCCCAAAATTCGTCACTATAGCTGTCGATAGTTTAGCGTTTGGGATAATTATATCATATCTTGCTGGTGGGCGAATAATTGTATGTCTCCATGTCATATCTGTAATATATCCTTCCTCACCAGTATCAAGTTTGATGTAATCTCCTATCTTAAATTCTCTTGATGCAAGAAGATAAACACCAGCAAAGAAGTTTGAAAGGGTGGGTTGAAGTGCCAACGCAACAGTTAATCCCCCCACCCCAAGTAAAGTTAACAAAGGAGTAATATCAAGACCTAATGATTGAATTATGATAAGAAACCCGAGTAAAAGATAAATGAAATTCATCAAATTAGTCACGATGGAGGTAGCTGCCAGAGCTCCTTCTGTTTTACCTGCATAATGGATTACAAAACCACTGGTAGCTCTAGCGAGTATTAAAAGGATTGAAAGAGTAAATAAAATGAATATAATCTTGATAAATAGATCTGAGGTATCAACACCAAATAAATATACGAAATCGATGGTTAGAATAGCACCATAGCAGCCTATCATCATAAACCAGAAGATAGGGATACCACGAAAAGCCTTAACAATTATTTCGGCTCCTTTCCATTTTGCTTTACCTATAACTTTTCTAAATCTAGCAAAAACAATGATCTCCAGAATTAATCCAAGAAACAATCCCCCAATTATGAAAGCAAATGCAATAATTGCTTGTTCTTCAATCGAAGCTTGCGTAATCAATGTTTCTCACTTTTTTAATACAAATATCACTGTAATCGTTCTTGACACAGCTTCTTTTAAAATATTAGCTACTTAAATTATAAGGAATGAAAGATCACATGTCTATCAGACTCCTCTATCGTATCGAACGTCTTTTATGTTATTCTCGGTGAGAGGATCCAAACTTTGAGAGAAGAGAATAATTAGGATGACAATATGAAGTCTTAAAATCCTCCTTCTTATCACATGAAAACTGCTTAACCACAAAATCAACGAATAATTCAGAATGATATCCCAATGTTCCCCTGCAGTATCAGATTAATTTTAAAAATCTCTGGTTTGCTTTAAATAAATAATGTGAAAAGAGGATGGTTAGTAGGTGAAAAATATGACTATTTCGCTTAAAATTCCGGTTTGATTAAGAATTTTCAACATTATAGCTGGATTGTTATTCATAATTTTTTCTGTCATTGTAATTTTAAACTTTGGACTTGCCACGCTAACATTAATTTTCATTCTATCACTCATCATGATTTTTGCAGGACTTGCCAGAATTTTCAATGGTTTTTTTGATGAACATCTCACAAAAAGATGCGTGTGTTAAATATCATTGTTGGTTTAGCAGCACTAACATTGGGCATAGTTGTAGTAATATTTCCTGACTTAGGTATTGAGATTTTGATCTTTATTCTTGCGATTGGATTGATGCTTCAGGGAATTGCCAGAATCACGGTTGGAGGCTCAGATACTGACTTACCAACGTGGTTCCGAAGCATCTTGATAATCCTTGGAGTATTGTCTATCTTTCTTTCTTTTATCGTGATAGTCTTCCCAACTCTAGGGTACCTTTCCTTGATCTTTCTGTTAGCGTGGGGATTTTTACTCACTGGTATTGGTAGAATAGCTGTAGGAGTTTCTGGCTATATGATTCTTGAAGAAGCCAGCTGACAGGGAAAGCGTTGCTTTAAAATTATACTCTTGATTTAGGGTAAAAGAAAGTCAACTATCATTCCATGACAATTTACGTCAGTTATAACCAAGCTTTCTTCCAGAAATAACTTAACATGATTAAAAGTTAATTAGTAGGGTGGAAAATATCATTCCTATATACTGGATAAACACGGAAATTCGGCGTTATTTATCCGAATTGAAGTCGATGTTAGGTGAATAGAATTCACTTATATGTTATGCTATTGATAAAAATTAAGAGTGAGAAGTTCACACTATCTTCTTTCAGAATCTTTCCTTTCTCAAGGGAATAACTTTTTATAGTTAATTAAGATAAAAAACTACTATTATCAAAACAAGATTTAGTAATTGACATATGAATTTATATCTATCTTCTATCGGTGAGAATATTGATAGAAAATAAAGAATCTGGAGATTTTAACCCTAGAGATGTCCAAAAGTTTCAAGTTAACAACGGATTTTGGAATCTTTCTATAGATGAAGTAATGGAAAAGGTACAAACCTCATCTAATGGAATTACTGAAACAGAGGCCAGGGAACGGTTAATTAAATTTGGATATAATAAATTGAAACCTAAGAAAAGAACTGATTCTTTATTTCTATTTTTAGCTCAATTTAAAAGTCCAATCATCTTAATCCTCATAATTACCTCAATCTTAGCATTTCTCACAGCAGACAAGTTAGATACCTTAATTATTATTACAATAGTGTTTGCAAGTAGTTTTATTGGATTTTGGGAGGAAAGAATGGCTTCAAATGCAGTTGAAGCGCTGTTATCAATTGTTCACATTAAAACAACGGTAATTCGTGATGGGCTACAGAAGCAAATTTCTATAGAGGATGTAGTACCTGGTGATCTAGTTATCCTGTCTGCAGGGGACGTTATTCCTGGGGACTCCCGAATTGTTGATTCTAAAGATTTATTTGTTGATGAAGCATCTTTAACTGGGGAAACATTTCCATCTGAAAAAACTAATATCATATTGGATGAAACTACTCCCTTGAATCAACGTATAAATTCCCTATTCATGGGAACACATGTAGTAAGTGGAAGAGGAAAAGCTATTATCGTTGAAACTGGATTAAATACAGAGTTTGGAAAAATTTCTGAACATTTGACCCAAAAAGAACCTATTAATGATTTTGAACGTGGAATTAAACGTTTTGGATACGTATTAATGGAAATAGTATTAATATTAGTAATAATTGTATTTGGAATCAATGTTTATGTCTCTAGACCTGTGATTGATTCTTTTTTATTTGCAATAGCTCTTGCAGTCGGTCTAACTCCGCAATTATTACCTGCTGTTATAAGTGTTAACCTAACTCGGGGGTCAAAGAGAATGGCTGATGTTAAGGTTATTGTAAAAAAGCCAACCGCAATTGAGAACTTTGGGAGTATGAATATATTATGTTCAGATAAAACTGGAACTCTTACTGAAGGAAAAATGAAATTGCACTCTGCATTAAACATTTATGGTGAGAAGAGTGAGAGATTATTGAAATTTGCCTATATCAACGCCTATTTTCAGGATGGATTCAAAAATCCTATTGATGAAGCTCTTAGTTCTCAATATAATTTTAACTTAAATGATATTAGAAAAACTAGTGAAATTCCGTATGATTTCATCCGTAAAAGATTAAGTATTCTTGTTGACTTTAAAGAACAATCACTCATAGTTACTAAAGGAGCTGTTCCTAATATTCTTCAAGTATGTACAACAACAGAAATTTCTGAAGATAATCTTGTTGATATTTCTAAAGTAGAAGCACTAATTCAAAATAAATACAAAGAACTCAGTAGTAGTGGATTTCGGACTTTAGGGGTTTCTTATAGGTTTTTGGATTCATCAACGGAATTAACGAAAGAACTGGAATCTAAAATGATATTTTTAGGTTTTCTAATATTTTATGATCCACCGAAGAGTAATATCCAAAATATTATCAAAGATTTGAAAGAACTAAATATATCTCTTAAAATTATTACAGGAGACAACCGATTTATTGCCCAGAGTCTTGGGAAAGAACTCGGTTGGTCACAACCAAATGTTATTACTGGCAACATGATTCGTGAGATGAGCAATGAAGCATTGTTAAGAGAATCCCTTAATGTAGATATTTTTGCAGAGGTTGAACCGAATCAGAAAGAGCGAATCATTCTGGCTTTAAGAAAATCTGGGAATGTAGTCGGTTATATGGGTGATGGGATTAATGATGCTTCTGCATTGCATGCTGCAGATATAGGGATCTCAGTTGAAAGCGCAGTGGATGTAGCTAAGGAAGCAGCTCAAATAGTTCTTCTTGAAAAGGATTTAACAGTTCTTCTTAATGGAATACAGGAAGGGAGACGAACTTTCATAAACACGATCAAGTATATTTGGATTACAATCAGCGCCAATTTAGGAAATATGGTAAGTATGGCAATAGCATCCTTATTCCTACCTTTTCTCCCCTTATTACCCGAACAATTACTTGTTATCAATTTTCTAACAGATTTCCCATCGATGACTATAGCTACAGATAGTGTTGATGAAGAAATGGTTCAAAAACCTAAACGATGGGATATACGATTCATTACAGAATTCATGGTTATTTTCGGGCTTGCTAGTGCATTTTTCGATATCATTACTTTCTTCGTTCTCTTGGTGATTTTTCAAGCTTCAATAACAGAATTTCGGACAGGATGGTTCTTGGTCTCTATTTTAACTGAATTATTCATTCTCTTTGTCATTCGCACTAAAAGACAATTTTATGAGAGTCTACCAAGCAAGTCTTTACTGATCACAAGCATTGTAATAGCCATTATCACCCTTATAATTCCTTTTACACCGTTAGGGGAGTTTCTAGGATTTATAAAGATTCCTTTACTATTTTTATTATATATAGCATTTATAATTATCGTGTACATAATAACTTCTGAAGGATTGAAGAAAATATTTTATCAGAGAGTTCAATTTTAACAAAAAAATTCATTGTAAGATGATAAAAATGATACGTTTAAAGCTTAACAAAAAAGTCCCGGAAAATTTGAAGGGATTAGTGAACCTAGCATACAATCTCTGGTGGTCTTGGGATCCAGATGCTAGGGAGATGTTTAAAATCCTAGATCCACCTCTCTGGCACTCGAATCATAATCCCATTTTTATTTTACGTTATACGACTGATGAACGCTTAGAAAGAATGGCAAACAAGAAAAGCTTTCTAGCTTTATATCATAAAGTTATGAAGGATTTTAAAACCGAGATGTTAAAAGATGCAGACCATTTATGGTGGAATCAGACCTTTCCTGAATATAAAACTGCTAAAATTGCATATTTAAGTATGGAATATGGTATACATAATTCCTTACCTATTTATTCGGGAGGTTTAGGGATTCTTTCAGGTGACCATCTTAAAGAATCAAGTGATCTAGGCGTCCCAATTGTAGCAGTCGGATTCCTATATCAAGAAGGATATTTTACGCAAAAAATCAGTTCTACTCGTAATGGTTGGCAAGAAGAAGTATTTAGGGAATACGATTTTGATAATTTGCCGATTGAAGAAGTAATAGATTTAGAGAACGGAAAACCTCTATTGATTTCTGTAGAAATGAAGGATGAGATGGAGGTTTATGTAAAAGTTTGGAAAGTTAATGTTGGACGCATTAAACTTTTTTTACTTGATTCTAATATCTCTGAGAATGTTCCTTGGTTTCGTGATCTAACGGATCGTCTTTATGGCGGGGGATCTGAACTTAGATTACAACAAGAAATGGTTTTGGGAATTTGTTCGGTTCGTTTGTTCAACAAACTAAGAATTAAACCCTTGTTATTTCATTTGAACGAGGGCCATTGTAGTTTTTCGTCAATAGAACGGATAAGGCAATTAATTGTAAATAAAGGTTTAAATTTTGATAATGCGCTAAACGAAGTCCGCTCAAAGACTCTATTCACAACCCATACACCAGTTCCAGCGGGACATGATGTTTTCCCATTCTGGTTGATCAATACTTATTTTAAGGAAATAATAGATGAATTTGGAATGGAGATTTTTTATTCACTTGGATCTTATGATTTTGGTTCTGGAAGGGGAGATGGGTTCAATATGACTGTATTAGGGATAAAAACAGCTTATTATACAAATGCAGTTTCAAAACTCCATCTAGAAGTTGCAAATAAGATGTTCCAACCTCTTATTAGCGAATTAAAAACAAAATACTCCGATTTTAAACCTATGGAGTCTATTACAAATGGTGTGCATGTCCTGAGCTTTTTATCAGAAATTTACCAACGAATGTTTAGAATAGTTGATGATAATTGGCGAGATCATCAGGATGAACCCGCTTTCTGGGATAAGATATTGGATAAATACACAATAAGCGATTATGAAATTTGGGAATATCATTTAGCTGCTAAACGTAGATTATTCAAATTCATTAGAGAAAATGCAAGAAATTATCAAAAAAGTGGTTATTGGAATTCTGAAATAGCATTAGCAAGTGGCGCTCTCCTAGATCCTGACGTACTCACAGTTGGATTTGCGCGCCGATTTACTACCTATAAAAGAGCAACATTACTTTTCTCTGATTTCGAGAGATTGAAAAAATTGATCGAAGACCCATATAAACCAATTCAATTTATTTTTGCAGGAAAAGCTCATCCAAACGATGATGCAGGAAAATTACATATTCAACAAATCTATAATTATGCCAAAAACCCCGATTTAGGATATCGCATTGCTTTTGTTGAAAATTACGATTTAAAAACTGCTAAAATCCTACTACAAGGAGTTGATGTTTGGTTAAATACTCCCAGACGCTATAATGAAGCATCAGGAACTTCAGGAATGAAAGCATGCTTGAATTTCATTCCAAACCTCTCTATTCTTGATGGTTGGTGGGCTGAGGGAAATAATGGATTGAATGGATGGGCAATAAATCCTCAAAATATTGAGGAAAATAATATTGTTGCCCAAGATTGGACCGATGTTCAGAGTCTTTATAACATTCTAGAAAATCAAATAATTCCATTATATTATGATTTTGAACCCGAAAATATCCCATTTAATTGGATCAAAGTGATGCGTGAAGCAGTTCGTTCGACTCTGCCTTTTTTTTCGGCACGAAGAATGCTAAAAGAATATTCTCTGAAGTTGTATGCAAAAATCCTGTCAAATTCCTCTTGATATCTTTGATAATGAAATCTGGTAAAAATAAAGAGAAATTGATGATATAATATTAGATGGCTAGATCTTGAATAAGACTGAAGGCATACTTCTCAATTGGTTTTTTCTTCTGGGTTTCTATAAGTGGAACCTTGACAAGTTGATGGTTTTGTTCGCCAACCATTATCCCAGTATCCCCATTAAGAAAACAATCAACTGAAAATGCTCCAAGTCGAGTGGCAAGCCATCGATCCAAAGCACTAGGTGCACCACCTCGCTGAACATGACCAAGGATAGAAAGATATGTTTTAACATCCAAATATTTCATCAACTCTTTAGAAAACGTGAAAATGTCTCTTTCATCAGCTCCCTCTGCGACAACTATGATAATACTCTTCTTACCCCTTTCCCTAGCAGAACGAAGTCGGTTTGCTAAAGCAGCAAAATCAACGGGAGCTTCCTCTGGAATTAATATTTCTTCTGCACCTGCTCCAATTCCCACTTCCAACGCTATATAACCTGATTCGCGTCCCATTACTTCGACAATAAATATTCGTTCATGACTCTCTGCGGTATCTCGAATTTTGTCAAGCGCTTGGATTGCAGTATCAATTGCTGTATCAAATCCGACGGTATAATCCGTTCCATAGACATCATTGTCAATAGTGGTTGGAATACCTATTAATTGACCATTCCAGTGTTTTTGAAGCGCTAATAACCCTTTGAAGGTTCCATCACCTCCAAGAGCACATAAACCATCAAAATTATGCTTTTTTAAAATTTCTGCTGCTTCTCTAACTCCTTCGTCTATAAAAAACTTTTCACATCTTGCTGTCTTTATAATAGTTCCTCCTCTTTGAACAATGTCTCCCACTGATCTTGCTGTCATTTCTTCAAAATATTCTTGAAAGATACCATCAAAACCACGGTATATTGCTATTATTTTCAATTTTTTTGCTATCCCCCTTCTGACTACAGCACGTAAAGCTGCGTTCATACCTGGTGCGTCCCCACCAGAACATAAAACACCAATTTTTTTCATTTTTATCACTAAATTATCCCAAATTTTTTTAATTGCTATTATTATAATTTTGATTTTGCCTCTAAAATTTCCTTGACCTGTAAAATTTGAATGAGGTTTGTTTTTGCCCGTTTACCGAATAATGACCCAACAATGATTAATATATCACCCAAAGTTCCAAAATAATGAAGAACTAATGGGATATCTAAGGTTAACATAACTGTAACAGTTAAGGGTAAAATAATGAAAGCAGTCGCAAGATGACGATAAGCATCATTTTTAATTTTTAGATATATTATATCCTGAGAAATAAGATATTAGAATTCACCAATTTTTAATAATTTTCCTCATTTCTTCTATATTTTTAATTCATAACGTGTTCTCAACATATCTTCATAAGCATCCAAGAGTTTTTTTATGCTGTTTTCTGATAAAATGCCATGACCAGTTGGCATTTCATAAATTCGCCTGGGAAGTCTATCTCGTATTCTTTGAAGTTGATATCCAAATTGAAATTTAGTTTTTAGTCTTATTTTTTGAATTTCCAATCCAAGATTAAGTAGTTCTCTCTCTGTTTTTAAGATCCCCAGATTCCCTAAACATTCGGAAACGAGAGAAGGAGTATACAAATTTCGGGCAAAAAGACAAACTATTAAGGAATTTAGAATATTGCGCCATTCTTCCTCTTTACATAACTTAGAGATTGCTTCATCTGGTTCAACGGTTTTTCCAATGGTTTTTTGATCATAGGAATACCCTGCATTGTCCAGATGAGAATGTCTGCCTCCTATTATATGTCCAATTACATTATATGGCCCAGTAGAGTATGCAGCAGGGGGATTATTATTAAAACAAACAGCAAAATGCTTTCCATCACTATATCTCTCAACTAAAGCATTCAGTCCTTCTCCTGCCAACCAATAAAGATCTTTTATATTAGGATCACGATTAGCTATATTCTTAATAACCGAAATAAAATCATCTAAATGCCCGAATCGAATAGGCTGTGCATTTGTATCAGAATCATTGATAATTCCTTTTTCATAGGCTTCTGCTAACCAACCAAGGATAACTCCCACTGTTATGGCATCAATACCAAATTTTTCGCTTTGTTCTATCAATTTAAGGACTTGAATCCCGTTACCTAATTCTAAGGTTGATCCTAACATACCTATAGGTTCGTGATCATATGGAACTGCAATAGAATGGATATCAGCAGGTGAATCGACTCCATATCTTTCACGAAGAATGGCAACATGAATACATCCTACAGGACACGTATTACAGGCGACACGTCTTCCAAGATAGGCTTCAGCAAATTTTTCTCCTGAAATATCAATTGCATGCTCAAATCTCCCTTTCATGAAATTCCTCGTCGGAAGAGCATTTAATTCATTTAGTGGTAATATATTTTGGGCAGTCCCCAAGACATGATACTTCTTCATTACATCAGTTTTAACGCAGGAATCCCAAATCGTTTGATAGGTCTTAAGATAGACGCGTCTATCAGGCATAAGTTCTTCTAAGGAAAGATCTTTCTCACCACTTATCACTATGGCTTTGATTTTTTTTGCACCTAGTACTGTACCACATCCTAATCTCCCAAAGTGACGAAAGCTGTCAACTACAACATTGCCATATTTTACGAGATTTTCACTTGCTGGCCCAATACGAATTGATGATCTTCTCCCTGGTCCCACGGGTATAAGTTCCCGTAAGACACGCCCGAGTGTTGTTGTATACATATATGCAAGAGGACCCGCTCGCTTAATCTCAACCTGATCATCAACGATTGTAATATAGCTAGATTTTTCTGCTGTACCTTTAATAATGATAGCTCCAAGACCAGAAAATCTCATGGCAAGAGACAATCGTCCTCCAGCATAAGATTCTCCTAAGTCGCCTGTAAGAGGGCTTTTAAAGGTAACAACTGTTTTAGAAATAATTGGAAAAAAAGTATTTAACGAACCAATTGCGAAAATAACAGCATTTTCAGGACCTAAAGAATCCGCATTAGGAGGAACATGTTCATTCAAGAGATTTATGGCAACTCCTAATCCCCCGATCCATTTTTCAAATAATTCAGGTCTTGAGTATCGCTGTACTTCTTGGGTGGTCAGATTTATTTCTAAAATATCCTGAGGTATGGAAGACATTGTTTTATCCTCTAGAATCCGAGTTTGGGTTCCTCCATTATTAATACTCCAGTAGGACAAAATTTTGTACAGGTACTACATTGTCGACATACTATCGCATTCTTAAGCTCTTGGTCAATATGTATGGCACCTGGGATTGGACATGCTGTTACGCATTCTTGGTGGCATTTTGTCGAGTCACATATCTTCCTATTCACCAAAATTCCTCCACCTTGACTCCTAGCACGAATTGCTCCTTCAATTGGACATACAGGTACACAAGGAGGTTCTAAGCATCCTCTACATACGATTATTGCAAAACTACCCTCATATCCTCCTATAGTTTTGACTTTTATGGATGATCTATCCACAGATAATGATTTTTCGTTCACCCGAGCACAAGCTAACACACATTGATAACAACCTATACATCTCTCTAAATAAGCGACACGTAAACGATTAGCCATGATCATTTTTAGATTATTTGTACCCTTAAAAATATTTCATTGATACCAAATAGTTATTTCAAGAATTTCCCTATAACTAAACCGTTTTAGAATTATTCCCAAAAGAATTAAATGGATTTATCCTGAACCTATATTCTAAAAATTATTGAATTAAGACTCATTACAATTTTTTGTTACTCTACTAGTTTTATCCACCGTTCCGATGGTTAAAGAAAGTCAAATGTCACTCCATGACAATGTACGTCAGTCACAACCAACCTTTCTTCCAGAAATAACTTAACATGATTATAGCAACCAATAACATCAAAGAAAGAGCCATAGGATAACCAATAGGCCAAGCTAATTCAGGCATAAGCTGAAAATTCATTCCATAGATTCCAGAAACTACTGTCATTGGAATAACGATTGTAGCGATAATGGTAAGCACTTTCATTACTTCATTCATTTTATTGCTAATACTGGAAAGATAAATGTCAAGCATACCTGAAACAATATCTCGGAGCGTTTCCACTGTGTCGATCACTTGGATAGTATGGTCATAAACGTCTCTAATGTACTTTGAGGTTTCAGCTTGTATCAATACTGATCCCCCACGTTCTAATCGGCTAATTAATTCTCTTAAGGGCCACACAGCCTTACGTATGAAAATGATATTGGTTTTTAGAGAATGGATTATTTGTAAAGTCTCAGTTCCTGGAGCTTTAACCACCTCTTCTTCCAAAAATTCAATTCGCTCACTTAATTTTTCTAGAATTAAGAAATAATTATCGACAATAACATCAATTAGTGCGTAAAAAAGGTGATCTGCACCATAGGATCGGATCTTCCCTTTTTTCCCTTTTATACGTTCACGAATGGGATCAAAAACATCTTCGGGTCTTTCTTGAAAAGACAAAACGTAATTTTCTCCAAGAATTAAACTAACTTGTTCAATGATAACACTTTTTCGTTCCTCGTTGTAATTAAGCATTTTTAAAACTACATAGAGATGATTTTCATAATCATCAATTTTTGGCCGTTGATCTGTGTTGAGAATATCTTCTAATAATAAAGGATGTAAATTAAAATGTTCTCCAAACTTTTCTAAAGTAGTAATGTCATGCAGTCCATCAATATTAATCCATGTTATAGTTGGTCTTGCCTTAAAAGGTAAACATTCTTCTACTGTCTTAACTTCTTTTTCTTCACATTTAATTTCATCATAATCTAAAACAGTTATCTTTATCTCTTCTGTTTTTATACGACCAATAAAAATGGGAGTACCAGGAGGAAGACCTACTTTCTTTTTTCTTTTTTTTAGAATTGATGGAATTCTTTTTGGTCCTGTTTGAACTACTTGGAACAATAGATTTTATCTCCTTATCCAAATTTATTTTCAACTTCATCTGTGGGTCAGAACATTCAATCAAAATCAAATTTCTTAATTAACTAAAAAGAAGAAGAGACCTGCTTTTTGTCCGATCTGTCGATTTCCAATTATAATTTTGGCATAATCGAAATGTAGGTACATAGATAGATATTATACTCATCTCTTTAAATGGAATCATCCGCTTCAAGAAGACTTTGGAAGGTATCATGATGTTCTTCCTCCTCATCTAAAATTTCTTGAAAAATGAAAGCTGTTGTTACATCATTGTTTGTTTGGGCTTGTTTAATTATTCGCTTGTTAAATTCTATTGTTTTTTTTTCTGCATTACTATTATTTTCGAGCATTTCTTTTAGATTTCCCCCTAAGGATATTGGAGCGGGTTTTGTTGTTGGTTCTTCACCTAGATAAAATAATCTTTCCGCTGTCTTTTCAGCATGACCCATTTCTTCAATAGCAATCTTTCTAAACTCTTCCTTAATGGCATAATGTTTTGGGCCTCTCCATAATACATGTTGCCACATGTATTGAATAGAAACTTGCATCTCCTTTGAGATTGCCTCATTTAACATCTCTAATAATTTTTTTGTCACCAACAATTCATATCCTTCTTTGATATAATGGCT
>Ga0209636_10001679_pt1 | contig 22382 bp, 17 predicted proteins | sample DeeMarSWOR152_54_FD_187464 | JGI IMG/M metagenome (GOLD analysis project Ga0209636, IMG submission 187464) | Marine sediment microbial communities from White Oak River estuary, North Carolina - WOR-1-52-54 (SPAdes) (version 2) | ecosystem: Environmental > Aquatic > Marine > Intertidal zone >...
GACACAAGGCTGTCTAGAACACTTCGCACAATATTCACAGGGAACCTAAAATCCTCTGAAGAAAAATAGTGTTTTCCCTCGGAGATAGAACGAGAACTTACAAGTTGGCTATCCGTTCACTCTTGATCTATGAGACAATTTGGAGGGGGAGCTTCACATTCACATATTCTGTTTAAATGCATTAGCATAATCTGGTATGATGTCTATCGCTTGGACTTATGGAATGATAAAAAAGAATCCATTTGCCGTTCTTACCTGGCAGGACCTGGAATCCTGGGTGGGATCGAAAACTCTGTATAGGGGAAAGGCCTATCAGAAATCATCCGCTGTTCAAGATCTTGCTGCTGCAGGGAAAGCCAGGCTAATCGCCTGGGTCCAGGGAATGAAAAGATACGCCACCGAGGTCGAAATCATCGGAGGGGAGCCCAGCTCGGGATGCACGTGCCCGGTGGGAATAGACTGTAAGCATGGAGTTGCAGTACTTCTTGAGTATATCGAGGCTTTAAAACAAAACAAAGAGGTCCCACAGATTAATCCTGAGGATCCAAGGCTGAAATTGTTGGATGAAGCCCTGGAGGGGGATGAGGATGATTTTGTAGAGGAATATGATGAAGATGACGGTGATGACGATGATGGTATTTATGATATCAATAATCAATACAGTAATAAATCAAGACAGCAGGAAGAAAAACCTCAAAAACAACATTCAGGCTCAGGCCGTGTGAACCTGAGAGGCTATCTGCGGAATAAATCCAAGGAAGATCTGATCGCCCTTGTCGAAGAGCTTGCTACAGCTCATGCAGAGGTGAGGCAGGACCTGTGGATCCGGGGCAGCGTGGCAGCCGGGCAATTCAAGGATCTTATCCAGTACGTCCGTAAGGAGATCGACTCTGTCACGGAAGAGGAAGCCTGGTACGACCGCTGGAGACAACAGGGATTTCTCCCCGATTATTCTGGTGTGCGCGACGGATTGAGGGAACTATTGGACGCCGGCAGGGCTGATGATGTGGTTTCACTAGGCAGAAGGCTTTTCAGGAAAGCTCAGGAGCAGGTCGGAATATCCCATGATGATGGAGAAACTGCAGCCGAGGTCGCCGATACCATGAAAATCGTCTATCAAGCGCTTCTGGAATGTTCGCTTTCCGACACTGAAAAGATGGAAATAGCAGTCGATTTAGAGCTGGAGGATGAATCCGAATTGTGCAGCGAGAGTGAGATTTTCTGGAAACATTCATTTGCGCTCGATACCTGGAACGGATTGGCCGACCGGCTTCTTGGTCGGCTGGAAGGCGGAAGTGTGGTGCCCGGGCGAACGCTTTCTGAGTACGGATATAAAAGGAGGATTTTGTCCAATCACGTGATTCAGGCCTTGAGAAAAGCTGGACGTGAGCCTGAAATTATTCCTTTTTGTGAGAAGGAGGCCGAGAAGGATGGCAGCTATGAGAGGCTTGTTGATCTGCTTATGAAAAAAGGACGCTTCGCAGAGGCTGAGGCCTGGATCAGGAGGGGAATCGCTGCTATCGGTGAAAAGTGGCCCGGCATCGAATCGGCTTTAAGAAAAAGATTGGGTGAGATCAAGATAAAACAGGGAGATTGGGCCTTTGCCGTTGCTCTTATTGCCGAGGATTTTTTTGACCGTCCTTCCCTGAATCTCTATAAAGAGCTGAAGCAGAAAACATCCGGACACATTAAGGGGTTGAAAAACATAAGGGAAGCGCTCCGAGAATTTCTGGATAAGGGAAATCGGCCGCAGTACGGGCCAGGCGGCTGGCCTCTTCCCGAGACTGGACTGGAACGGGAGGAGGAGGAAAAGACACCGCAGCCTGCAAGAGCTGAGGTGCGTATTGAGATAGCGCTTTTTGAGAGAGAGATTGACCGCGCGCTTTCGATTTATAAGGCAGAAATCAAATCGGTCCATACCTATTGGGGATGGGGGGGAGCTTGGGCAGGCGGCATTCATGAGGAGGTCGCTCGGGCTGTCGCTAAACGCTATCCGGATGAGGCTATTGCCATATGGAAGCGATTGGTCAAAGAGCTCGTCGCCCAGACAAAACCGGCGGCTTACCGGAGTGCTGTGCCCTATCTGAAAAAAATCAAAGGATTGCTGGAACGAACTGGCCGGAAGAGTGAATGGGATATGTTTCTGAATGCAGTCCGCGTAGAAAATGCAAGGAAGCGAAAGCTTCTGGAGATTCTCGATGGATTGACGAACAGGCCGCTTATCGAATCCTGATTAAAGCTAATCCTTTATGATCTTTTGAAGGGAAAGAATTAAAGGTTGTAAATCGAAATTAACCGTATCCCAAAGTAAATCATAATCAATTATATCATATCCATGAATAAGCCGGTTTCTCATTCCAATGATTTGATTCCAGGGAATATCTGTATTTTTTTGTTTTGTGCTTGTCGATACCCGCTTGGCTGCCTCGCCGATAATTTCCAACAATCTGGTCAGTGCCAATTGCATCATTCGATTGTTACCCAAATCTTCTTTTGTTGAATCACCGAGCAATTCAACAGCTTCTCCGGCATGATCGAGCATATCCCTAAGACAAATCTGCTCATCATGCTTGCTCATATTGAACCTCAGCTTGGTCCAGAACTTCATCGCGGAATTGGGGATTTAATCCCTTTACAGTGTGAATCTCTACTTTATATCCAAGTATTTGACCTAGCTCAATTTCCATGCCGGCAAGGGTAATTAATCCCACATTAGTCCCGGGTTCGAACTCTACAAGCACATCGATATCACTTTCCGGCCCGAAATCTTCACGAAGGACAGAACCAAATAAAGAGAGCTTGCGAATTCGATTGCGTTGACAGAATTCTTTGATTTTATCTTCAGATAGGTCTATTTTCGAACTCATTGTAAAATAAGATTTTCCTCAATATCCATCCGCGTTCATGCTGAAACAAGATTACCATATCCAAATCATCAAGGTCAACTGATCAGCGACTCTTACGGTCTCCTCTTTGTCTGAAGCTCTGACCTGCCTGTGGACGTTGAAACCTGTATGGCGCCAGTTGAGGACCTTCTCGACAATGGAAAGGCCGATTTGTTCAGAAATTCGGTCACAAGCGTTTTAAATGGCCTAATAAGTTATTGATATTAAAGTAGTTAAAGGAGTGGCTGGGAAGCAGGGATTCGAACCCCGATTCCATGATCCAGAGTCATGTGTCCTACCATTGGACGACTTCCCAGCGGCAGCGACATAATAATAAATTTGGTCGCCATTTTCAAGAGTCGGTTCCCTGAACGGTCCTAACGAAGGGGCTGTTCAAGGAACAGGTCCCATATTGTCAAGATCATTCAGGGAATGATCGATACTGTCCGTTCGGGAAAGGGGCCCTGCACGATAAGGTTTGACAGGGGATTTTGATGGTGATAATATGGCGCAAAAAGTGAAGAAAAATTGGATTCGGTTTGGCATCCTATTTGTAATCACCTTTGTCTTTCTGTATTTTTTCTTCCGGAGTGTCGAGTGGAAGACGGTTTTTGAGCACTTAGTTGATGTTAACCTCCTTTTCTTCATTCTTCTTATCATCTTGACCCCTGTCCATCTGGTCACCCGATCCATTCGATGGAAGTATCTTCTGATGCACGAGAAGAAAAATGTTAAATTTTTCAACAGATTTGCAGCAAATGCCGTAGGCTTTCTTGTGACCTGTCTTATTCCCGGAAGGTTGGGGGAGCTGGTGAAGCCGCTCTATTTAGCCCAAAAAGAAGGCATGAAAAAGGGCTTTGTGATGGGGACCGTTGTGGTTGAGAGGACTTTCGATATATTCACCATGTGCTTCCTTCTCGGTCTTTTCATCATTTCAAGACCTCTGTATGCTTCCATATTTAACCTGGAGGATGAGACCTATTCCAGCCTGTTTTTTTGGGGTGTACTCGCACTCGCTTTTGCTTCAGTCCTTCTCCTTGTTTCTCTTTCTCTTTACTTTTTTAAAGAGAGGACTCTCAAGGTAATTGCTTTTTTCTTAAAACCCTTATCCCATAGACTGCAGGAGCAGATTATGGGCCTTATTGATGAATTCATCAAAGGCCTCAAGTTTTTTCATTCTGTAGGGAATCTTTTCATTTTTATTTTTTGGTCCTTCGTGGTCTGGATAGGCATAATTTTTTATTACTGGATATGGCTTTTTGCCTACAATATTCATATCAACTTTTTCTTTATACTTCCCTATGTGTTCCTCACTATGGTGGGTGCATCTATCCCAACGCCCGGAATGGTGGGGGGATTTCATTATTTCAGCAAAATCGGTCTTACCTCCTTATACGGTATCGATACAAATCTGGCTGTCGGTATGACGATCGTGGTTCATGCTCTCCAGGTCGCGGTGACTTATTTTATCGGATATGGTATATTGTGGAAAGAAGGTATTTCCCTGTTACAAGTTAGAAAATTAGGAGAAGAAACGGAATCATGAGATGTCCTTTCTGCGACCATTCCGAGAGTAAAGTCATTGATTCCCGCGAGAGCAAGAACGGCTTTTGCATTCGTCGCCGAAGAGAATGCTTGTCCTGCGAGAGGAGGTTCACTACCTACGAGAAGATTGAAGAAATCCCTTATATGGTTGTTAAAAAGGATGGGAAGCGACAGAGATTCGACAGCCAAAAGCTCTTGCAGGGGCTGCTCAAAGCCTGTGAGAAAAGGCCTGTCCCTGTCTCAAAGCTTGAGGAAATCGTCGAAGAAATCGAAGCCAAACTTCAAGATCGACCAGAGAAGGAAATCGGCACCTCTGAGATCGGTCAGTTCGTTATGGAAAGGCTCAAAGTGCTGGATAAAGTGGCCTATGTTCGGTTCGCCTCGGTTTATAGAGAATTTAAGGATGTTTTGGAATTTAAGAAGGAGCTTGAAGTTCTCTTAAAAGAGAAATAAGCAGAACACCTTTATACCTCAATATAGGATTTTGTCTTTCATGGTTTCATTTAAATATTCTTAGACAGCATTAGAGGGTTAGAGGAAAAGAATGGTAAGGAAAATCAGGCCTGTTTCGAGGATAGTCAAGATAGAAGCCGAGATCGACAGGATATTTGGAGAATTTTTTTCCCAGAAAAATGAGCTTTTCGGACTGGATGAAAGTTGGGTTCCTTGTGTGGATATCTCCGAGAAAGGAAACGAGGTCATTGTGGCGGTCGAGATTCCCGGTGTGGCACAGAAGGATATAACCATTCTTCTCCACAGCAATCGGTTAGAAATCAAGGGAGTGAAGAGGGAAAAGCGGTCTCAGAGCAACATAAAATATCACCGGCTCGAGAGAGAGTATGGGACATTCAGGCGGTTCGTGTTTTTACCCAGCGCTGTCGTACCCGAAAGGTCTCGTGCTCTCCTCGAAAATGGCATTTTAACCATTATCTTGAAAAAGTTTCGAAGAAAAAAAGAAAAAGAGGTTGTCTTGAAAGTACAGAAGCCTGAGAGATAGTTTGGAGGACCAAATGGCTAAGAAAGAATCCAATTTTGACGATGAGTTTGAAGACATCATAGAAGATCAGGGCCAGAAGCTGCATGTTCCAAGAGAGATTCCTGTTCTGATGTTGAGGGATATCGTTGTCTTTCCCTATATGGTGGTTCCCTTATTCGTTGGAAGGGAAAAGTCGAAAAAGGCCGTTGATGAATCTCTCTCATCGCACAGGATGATCCTTCTCCTGACGCAGAAAAGCGCTGAGGTCGAGGATCCTAAAGGAGATGATATCTACGAGATAGGGACCGTTGCATTGATCATGCGAATGCTGAAGCTTCCTGACGGAAGGATCAGGATACTGGGACAGGGTCTTGTTCGGGCAAAAGTCGAAAGCCTCCAGGAAGACAAATCCTTCTACACCGCAAAAGTGCAGGTCTTGCATGATCCTGAGGAAACGGACAAATCCATCGAAGTGGAAGCCTTGGTGCGCAATGTTCGCACAGGGCTTGACAAAGCCTCGGCTCTTGGCAAGAACATTCCTCCTGAAGTCATGATTATCGCAGCCAATGTGGAGGAGCCGGGAAGATTGGCAGACCTTACGGCAGCCAACCTGGAGTTAAAAGTCAAGGAGGCCCAGGAGATTTTAGATATCACAGCTCCGTTTACGAGGCTCAAGAAGATTTATGAACTCCTAACCAAGGAGTTGGAGCTTCTGGATGTCCAATCCAAGATCAGCAGCGAAGCCAAGGGCGAAATGGACAAGCTCCAGAAGCAATATTATCTCCGACAGCAGTTGAAAGCCATTCAGAAAGAATTGGGTGAGGGAAGCGAGATTCAGGAGGAGATCAAGGGTTATCAGCAAAAGTTAAGAAAATTGAAAGTCAGCGAGGAGGTGCGGGAAGAGCTGGAAAAACAGATACAACGGCTTTCCCAGATGCATCCAGAGTCAGCCGAGACAGCCGTCGTGCGCAATTATCTGGACTGGATGTTTGCTCTTCCCTGGAACAAAAGCACTGTGGACAATCTGGATTTGATCAAGGGCAGAAAGATCCTGGATGAGGACCACTATGGCCTTGATAAGGTCAAAGAGCGTATCCTCGAGTATTTGGGAGTGCGGAAGCTGTCCAAAAAGATAAAAGGTCCTATTCTGTGCTTTGTGGGTCCCCCCGGAGTAGGGAAGACCTCTCTTGGTCGGTCCATAGCCAGGGCACTGGGGCGTAAATTTATGCGCATTTCTTTGGGTGGCGTCAGAGACGAGGCAGAGATTAGAGGGCACAGGAGAACTTATGTGGGAGCCATGCCTGGGAGGATAGTTCAGGGAATCAGACGCTGCGGATCGAACAATCCCGTGTTCATGATGGATGAAGTGGACAAAATTGGCGCTGATTTCAGAGGAGATCCCTCTTCGGCACTCCTTGAAGTTCTGGACCCTGAGCAAAATTATTCTTTCCGGGATCACTATCTCGGAGTCCCTTATGACCTTTCCAAGGTCATGTTTATCACAACCGCGAATCTTTTGGACCCCATCCAGCCCGCTTTTCGCGACAGAATGGAGATCCTGCACCTTCCTGGATACACAGAAGAGGAGAAATTGCAGATTGCACTTCGTCATTTGGTGCCAAAGCAGATTACGGAAAACGCACTCAGCAAAAGATTCATCACCTTCACCAAGGGGACCATCCAGAAGATCATCTCGGCATACACAAGGGAGGCAGGCGTTAGAAATCTTGAGAGGGAGATTGCTTCGGTCTGCCGGAAAGTGGCTAGAAAGGTCGCGGAAGGAAAGGAGAAATTGACCAAAATTACATCCAAGAATATCGATAGATATCTCGGCCCCCCAAAGATATTCAGGGATCAGTTGCTGCAGGAGGATCGTGTGGGGGTGGCTACGGGTGTTGCCTGGACAGCCTCGGGAGGAGAGATTCTCTTCGTCGAATCCTCAAAGATGAAAGGAAAGGGGCAGTTGTCTCTCACTGGGTCTTTGGGAGATGTGATGAAAGAGTCTGCCCAAGCAGCTCTAAGTTATGCCAGAGCCAATTTCAGAGATCTGGGTATCGATGCACGCATTTTTTCGCTGAATGATTTTCACATCCACATCCCTGAGGGGGCGATACCTAAGGATGGGCCATCAGCCGGTGTAACCATTGCCACTTCTCTGATTTCTGTCTGCACCAACAGGAAAGTTAAGCGGGATGCGGCCATGACAGGGGAGATCACCCTAAGAGGTAATGTTCTTCCTGTTGGAGGAGTAAAGGAAAAGGTTTTGGCTGCTCAACGGGCCGGAGTGCGAAAGATGATTATGCCTGCGGCCAGTAAGAAGGACTTGATCGACATTCCAAAAAAGGTCAAAAAGGAGATGGAATTTATCTTTGTAGAAGAGATTGGGGAAGTGTTCGATCACGCCTTGGCCAAGCCCGCCAAGAGAACGAGTCAGAAAGGCCGGACACCCCAGAAAAAAAGGGATAAATAGTCCAAAATTCAATCTTGGATGAAACTGCATCGTCTTGAGGAAAAAGAGCTTATAGAGGCCATTCGGAAGGAATTTTTCACTCACCAAGCGAATTTAGAGCTCGGGATAGGGGATGATGCGGCTGTCATAAAGGCTGGAAAAACATATCTTGTTATCTCCAAGGATTTACTCCTGGAGGATGTTCATTTTTTAAGGCGTCTTCATCCCTCACATCTTTTAGGCCGAAAGAGCTTGAATGTCAATTTAAGCGATTTAGCTGCCATGGGAGCTGAGCCCAAGTACGCTCTTCTTGGATTGGGGCTTCCTTTAAAGGCGGAGATCAGGTGGATTGAAGATTTTTTTAAAGGATTCAAATCGGCGGCGGGGAAATTCGGAGTCAAACTTATAGGGGGGGATGTGACTCGAGCACAGAAAGTGACTGTTTCTGTGACACTTATAGGAGAAGGGAAACGAATAATCAAGAGAAGCGGTGCCGAATCCGGACATCATCTTTTTGTCTCTGGTACGCTCGGAGAGGCCAGAGAAGGATTGCTCCTCCTCAAGAGGGGATTCAAGCTTGGAGGAGATAAGAAGAAGGACAAGATGCTTAAAGCTTTTCTGGACCCTACCCCGCAGGTAGAACTGGGGATGAGGTTGGCAAGACTGCAACTGGCCTCTTCGATGATCGATATCAGCGACGGCCTTTCTGTGGACTTGGGTCATATCTGTAAAGAAAGCAGGTGTGGTGCAGAAATTGAGAAGGAAAAGCTTCCGATTTCTTTTGAACTGCGGTCCGTACAGAAGAGAGCCTTTGATTTTGCCATGAATGGTGGTGAGGACTACCAGCTTCTGTTTTCCGTTCCTCCGAGTAAGCTTTACGCCGTTTATGGATTAAAGAAGAAATATTCTCTTACTCACATAGGAAAGACAATCAAAGGAAAGGGAATTTTTTTGATCGATCGCCGGGGAAGGAGACAGAAGCTCCAATCCAGAGCTTGGCAGCATTTCTAGATTGGGGTCATAGCCTGACCCCCTATTGACAAAAGGTATCAATTTTTATAAACAAAAGGCAAAGGATGAAGGCATTTCTGTCAAAGGAGGGGAATATGAAAAGAAAAATTATCATTTCCCTTGGTGCGATGGTGTTCTTTGCATGCAGTCTTTGGGGGGGTGGATGGAACAATACCTTGATGGGCGCTAGGGCCCTTGCGATGGGAGCCGCCTTTGCTGGTCTGGCCGACGACGCGAGCGCAATTTATTATAATCCGGCAGGTCTGGCGTTTCAGGAAAGCAGACTGAACCTGGCAATCGATGGTTTTTATGTCTGGCCCACCCATGAATATGTTACGCCTGCTGGGACAAGAGTAGAGAGCCAATACAATGCTTCCATCCCTCAGATTTTTTTCACCTACCAAACAACTGAAAGATTGACAATTGGCTTCGGTGCCTATACACCGTATGCCGGGGGAGGAGTCGACTGGAAGGAAGATCAAATAGGCGTTCCGCTTAAGTCTTATTTAGGGGTTCTTTCTTTGACACCCACTCTCTCCTACAAGGTTAATGAACAGCTTTCTGTTGGCTTTAACCTTAATTTTTACCATTCTGTCTTGGAGATCGATACGGTCGCAGATCCGTATGGCCCCATGAAAACTGAAGAAAGCGGGAGTGCCTTTACGGCTGGGTTTGGTTTGATGTATAAACCTTCAGAAAGAGCGAGTATCGGCCTGAGCATCAGAGGTCCGGCAAAGATGAAACTTTCAGGGACGACCTCGATCTCCGCAGAAGCCCCTGGTTTTGGAATCATCAAATTTAACCTTGACTCAGAGACGGAATTCAACCTTCCTTGGGATGTAGAATTGGGTTTCTCCTTCAGACTTTCTGATTCGTTCCTTTTCACAACCAGTGCTCAATACACCATGTGGTCAGCCCTGGATAAGGTCGACAAAACAATAAAAAATATTCCCAGCTTGGATGATCCAGTCAACTTAGGCACTTATGATCTTGAAGTTGCCGAGAAGATGAATTTCAAAAATATTCTTATCGTTAGAGTAGGAATGGAATACCTCCTTCCAAGAGGGCTCGCCCTTCGTGGGGGGATCGGGATAGATAGAGCAGCTACGCCTGAAGATACGCTCAGCATAACCAACATCGATGTTGACAAATTCACCTTATTGGGAGGAATCGGATATCAAACAGGAAGGATGAAGATCGATTTCGCTTTTGTCCGGGCATTCGGAAAGGAAAGGGAAAAGGCCATCACTCAATTTGGATTTCCGCTGACAGAAAGATACAATCTGAATGTTTCTATCGTAGGATTAGGAGTTACCTACTCTTTTTAAAGAGCGATAAAGTTACCTTCAAAAACGACTTCTGAAGGTCCTGACTGAAAAATTTTTTCTTTCTTCCATTCCACCTCGAGAACTCCCATACTGGTTCTCACCTTAACCCTTTTATCGGTCAAATTCTTGAGAATCGAAGCAACGGCGGCTGCACAGCTACCGCTTCCTGAAGAAAGGGTTTCACCCACACCACGCTCCCAAAAAAGGACTTCGATTTCTTCTCGGTTCAGGACTCTGACGAATTCCACGTTGGTTTTTTTGAGAAAGAAAGGATGGAGTTCGATTTCCCGTCCGATCTGGTGCCATTCGATCCGAGCCGGGAAACGGTCGAAAAACAGTGCGCAGTGAGGATTTCCCAAAGAGATAACCGTGATGGGGTAGCTCTTTCTGTTGATGGTAAGGGGATAGTCTATGATTTTCTCATAGACAGAGCCATCATAGAAAGGAATATCTTGAGAGCTCAACAAGGGAATTCCCATCTCGATTTGAATATGATAGAGGCGATCGTTTTTCTGGATGAGCTCACATTCTCTGGTACCGGCTGTGGTTTGGAAGATGATTCGATAGGATTCGATCTTTTTGTGGTGATAGAGATAAGCGGCTGCACACCTCAGGCCATTTCCAGACAGTTCCGCTTCAGTTCCATCAGCATTGAACACACGGAAATTGACCAGGCCTTTGTCCTTGTCCTTGATCGAAATGAGCAGTAATCCATCAGCCCCCACGCCCGTGTGGCGCTCGCATATTTGCCGTGCCAGGGTGGGCTTATCCTCGCCGCCTTTGATCTTTCCTTCTTCGACGATCAGGAAGTCGTTTCCGAGGGAATGAATTTTTGTGAATTTCATTCAGGTATACTTAAAGTCCTAATGATATCTGTGGTCTCCCCATTTGATTCTTTTCGAACAAGAAGCATAATGGCGTCTCCGGGCTCGGCTTTTTTGAGGATGTTTTCCCAATCTTTAACACTTTTTGTCTTTTGTTGGTTGACCTCGAGGATGATGTCCCCCTGTCGGATGCCTTTTCTGTAGGCTTCACTCGATTGCTCGATCTCGACGACGATGAGTCCTTCCTCGGTCCGATAGCCATATCGTCTGGCCAAACGGGGTGTCATTTCCCTCACCTCAAACCCGAGGTCTTTGCTTGTTTGCGGTGCAGCCGTCGGCTCTTGTTCTGACTCCATTTCCGCGATCTTGACTTTCAGGATTTTCTCTTCTCCTCCCTTTCGGACAACTTTGATGTTCACTGTGGTGCCAGGAGGGATATCCGCAATCTTGAAGCTTAAATCGTTGTGATCTTTTATGGGTTGGCCATCGACCTCCACGATCACGTCATAGGGTTTCAATCCGGCCTTGTCTGCTGGAGTTCCAGGTTCCACATCCTGGATCATTGCTCCCTGCGTCACCTCTATGTCCAGGCTTTTTGCCAACTGTTCCGTGACAGGATATATGCCTCTGACTCCCAAATAACCGCGGATCACACGTCCTTTTTCCTTGAGCTGTGTGATGACCTTTTTTGCAAGGTCCGAGGGGATGGCAAATCCAATCCCGATGTTGCCCCCTGTGGTTGTGGAGATCATGGCGTTGATTCCAATCACTTCGCCTCTCATGTTCACAAGAGGTCCACCGCTGTTCCCCGGATTAATGGCTGCGTCGGTTTGGATATAATTCTGGTATCTCGGTCCACCCATGAGTTGTCGTCCCTTGGCGCTGATGATTCCTGCTGTCACGGTATGTTCAAAGCCAAGGGGATTACCGACGGCCAGCACCCATTCTCCTGGACGACATTGGTCAGAATTCCCCAGCTCCACAAAAGGAAGATTCTTTTTATCAGCCTTGAGAAGGGCCAGGTCCGTATCAGGATCAGTGCCGACCAGTTTGGCGGAGTATTCCTCACTATCCAGAGTTCTGAGAATGACCTTTTCGGCATTTTCCACAACATGATTATTGGTGATGAGGTAGCCATCCGAGCTTATGAAAAAACCGCTTCCTCGAGAAGTCGAACGCCGCTCCTGTTCTCTGCCCCTTGGCTCCCCGAAGAATCTCCAAAAGTCTTCAAAAAATGGGTCTTCCAGAAGACTTCGGTATCGCACCTTTTCCACTCTTTCGGCTTCTATATAAACGATGGCCGGTGCAACCTTAGCTGCGATTGTCGCGAAGTCGTATTCAGGCTTAGTTTGGGCAGGAGGGGCCGCATAGAGATTCGACGATAGTGAGGAAGGATTAGTCTCAGCCATATAATTATCCGGGGTGTTTTTCTCCGGGAGATAGACGAATATTATACCTGCCAGAAATAATCCCAAGAAAAAGCTCAATAGGGATATGATCAAGATCTTTTTCATTTTTGTTCCTCCTTCGGAATTAAAACATAAATTAGCATACCTGTGCCAAAATTTCAATCAAACCACCTATTAAAAACTCTATTTTTAGTTAAAAGTTGCATCTTCCTTCCATCCTGTGGGATAAGACATTGATAACTTTGGTAATTTTGCTATAATTTTGAGAAATACTAATTAAAAAATGCTAAGAGCTACTCGAGTTATCAATGTCTGGCGCCCGATATAAGATGAAAAGAGGAATTCTGATCGTTTTTGATGGGATCGATGGGGCTGGCAAGACAACACAAGCCAAGAGGCTTTTAGAGACACTCCAGAAAGAGGGATTCGATGCGGTATATTTCCGCGAGCCCTCGGATAGCAAATGGGGTCAAGAGGTCAAAAGAAAGGCAACCCATCCCGATTCCCTTTCTCCAGAGGAAGAGCTTGACCTTTTCCAGAAAGATAGAAAAGAAAATGTCGAAAGGAATTTAAAGCCTGCTCTTGAGAAAAGAAAAGTCGTTGTGCTGGATAGATATTATTTTTCGACCATCGCCTATCAAGGAGCACGGGGGATCGACCCACTGACGATCCAGAAGTTGAATGAGGAGTTTGCCGTAAAGCCTGATCTGGTGTTCATCTTGGATATTGCCCCAGGAAATGGCCTGAAACGTATAGAGATGAACAGGAAGAAAAAAGACCTGCTCTTTGAGCAGGAGGGCTATCTGGCCAGAGTGAGGAAGATTTTCAGAAGTTTTAAAGGTAAGAATATATTTCATATAAATGCCCTCCAAACAGAGGAAGGCATCTACAACGAAATCAAGAAGATTATTTTCGCTTTCCTGGAGGGGGTCAAAATGTCCAAAGTCAAGGGCTGACCCCTTCTTTTCTCTTCTTTTCTGAAAGAAAATCTGTTATATTTTTTTTAATGCCCATAAAAAATAAACTGGTCATCAAGATAAAGTGGTTCAACCTGAAAAGACTCAAGCATCTCAATAGACGGAAATTTTTTAAAACGGCTCTTTTTGTTTTTCTTGTCTTCTCTGTAGTTGTGTGTGGAGTGGTCCTTGGATTCTATAAGGCTATACTCCAGAATCTTCCCGACATCTCACAATTGGAGGAATGGGAGCCCAGTAAGATCACGTACATATACTCTGATGGTGGCGAACCGGTAGGGGAATATGCCTTAGAAAAAAGAATCGAGGTTTCCTACGACCAGATTCCTGAAATCCTGAAAAACGCCATCATAGCAACCGAAGATCCCAGGTTTTACGAACATAAAGGTATCGATTTTCGGGGGATTTTACGAGCCATCAAAGAAGATATCAAACTTATCTTCACACCTGGGAAGTTGCATGGGGGAAGCACCATAAGCCAACAGCTTATAACAAGACTCATGCTGCACCGCAAGCAGACTTTGCGACGAAAGCTCAAAGAGGCCATCCTTGCCCTCCAGCTCGAAAGGAGATACACCAAAGAAGAAATTTTTACTCTTTATTGCAACCAATTTTATCTGGGGCATGGCGCCTATGGAGTCGAGACAGCCTCACAGCTCTATTTCGATAAGAGTGCGTCAGAATTGACCTTGAGCGAAGCTGCCTTGATAACTGGCATTTTCCGTGGCCCCGGCGTCTATTCACCGTATGAAAATCCTGATGGAACCCTACGCCGACGCAACCATGTGCTCAACCGCATGAGGGATGAAGGATACATATCAGAGGAGGAATGCGAAGCCACAAAAAAAGAACAGATGAATGTTCTTCCCTTGCACCGAACGAATTCTGACTTTGCTGCCTATTTCAAGGAGGAAATCCGAAAACACCTGGAGAAGAACTACGGTGCGGATGCACTCTACACACAGGGATTGAAAGTCTCCTCGACACTCAATCCCACCTATCAAAAATATGCTGAAGAGGCTCTCATCAAGCAGCTCCATGTTTTGGATAAGAGACAGGGCTGGCGAAAAGACAAACCAAATCTGCTCGAGAAAGGAGTCGAGAATCTTGAGGACATCGAGGGGCCTCTCTTTGTAGATGCTGAGAATAAGGAATCGCGAGAGGAGTTTCTTTCGAGTTGGATCAAGACTTCATTGGAGGATGAGGACATCATAGAGGCAGTGGTTCTCGATGTGGAGGGTCGTAAAGCCATTGTCAAGGTGAAGGATTATGCCGGGACAATGACGAATGAAAACATTGCCAGGTGGACGAAGACGGATAACCTGAAAAACATCATAAAAAGAGGAGATGTTGTTCTTGTTAAAATCAAGAAAGTCGACGAAGGAAAAAAAGAATTTCAGGCGTCTCTCGATCAAAAGCCAAAACTTGAAGGAGCGGTGCTTGCCATCGAACCTCAGACTGGACAGATCAAGGTTATGGTGGGCGGATATTCTTACCAGAGGAGTCAATGGAACAATGCCACTCAGGCCATGAGGCAAGCTGGCTCAGTCATTAAACCCATCCTCTACACAGCTGCCTTGGAGAACGGATTCACGCCCGCGGACCGAATTGTTGATGAACCCACAGATTTTATAGATAAGTGGTCAGGCGAGCCCTGGTCTCCTCCAAACTACGATGGAAAATACAAGGGATCTGTAACCGTAAGGCAGGGGCTGGAAGAGTCGAGAAATATTGTGACAGCCAAGCTTCTCGAATACATATCTCCCCAGATCGGTGTGGAATACTGCCAGAGATTTGGGCTCACATCATCTATTTATCCCTATCTCTCGCTTGCCTTGGGTAGTTTTGAGGTGAAGATGATCGAGCTCGTTTCCGCCTTTACGACCTTTCCCAACAAGGGCATTCGGATAATGCCTTATTTCATATCCCGTATCGAGGACAGAGACGGGAATATCCTAGAAGAAGCCAAGATCGAGTCGGAAGAAGTCATATCCCCCCAGATGGCTTTCATAATCACCGACATCCTCCGGGGAGTTGTCCTGAGGGGGACCGCCTGGAGTGCCGGCCCTCTGGAAAATAACTTGTGTGGGAAGACAGGAACGACGGATGACTGGGCCGATGCCTGGTTTATCGGGTTTTCGCCTTCCCTTGTTGTCGGTGTTTGGGTCGGTCATAAAGAGGAGAGGATAAGCATCGGAGAAAGGCAGTCCGGTGCCGTGGCTGCCTTACCAGTTTTCATAGACTTTTTTGATCGCATCATAGGAGATAAAAAGAAGAGGGCCGAGGAGACAGGTGTGAAATACCAGTGGGAAGAGTTTGAAATCCCTCCTCATCTTGTTTCTAAGACAATCGACCGAAAGACGGGTTTAATCGCAACGCCTATTTGCCTTTTTCCGATAGTCGAATACTTTCTCCCAGGAAAGGTGCCAGACAGATTCTGCTCTTACGATGATCACATGCTGACCTATGATTATTATGAAACCCTGAAAAAAGAGCAAGAGTAGGGCCAGATCCCTACTTTTTCTTCTTGACTTTTGTGGAGCTGGAGCGCGTTCGGGAAGAGGAGCTTGACGAGGAAGAAGATTTGCTTGCCTTAGAAGAGGATCCTGTTTTTGAGCTCGATTTTACACTTTTTGATGACGTGCTTCGGGAGGACTCACTTTTTGTCACCTTGCTTTTCCCCCCGGAGATAAACTCATATATGCTTCCCAAACTTGACTTCGATTTCTTTGCTTTCTCTTCCTTTTTGTTGCTGACTGCAGAGGATGATGGATAACCCGTCCGCTTTATCGGAATATTTCTTCCTTCCGTGATCCTCGTCTTTTCTGATTGGTCTTTTTCGACTGTCCCAGAAACACCGGTCTTAGAGACCTTAGACCCGGTTGTGCGGATATCTTTCCCGGTTTTCAGCTTGGTGGCATCGGGTAATTTCTGCAGCTTCACTTTGCTACTCTTTAGGCTTTCGACAGAAATCTTGCTGCTGACCGGCCTGATAGAAGGTTGTGTCTTGACTAAACGAATCTGACCTATATCCTTTACAGCCTCCTGGCTAAGAGAGACCTTGGAGACGTTTCTGGCTCTAAGCTGATTCTTGTGAACAACAGTGAGGGCACGGGATCTGTAAGGATAATATTCTCCTCTGCGATCTCCATAGTAGATGTTATTGACCACGACTCCGGGGTATCCCCAGTAGCTGACAGGTACCCAGCCGATATAGTCGTATCCCCAATACCAGTGGACCCAGCCAGGTCCCCACACGGTAGTCGGTATCCAGTACCAGCCGAATCCCGCGCTCCAATGCCATCTTCCGAAGTGAAAAGTTGCCCAACCCCATGGTTCATAGGGGAGCCAGGTCCAACCGGATAGAGGGAGCCAGATCCATCGTCCATGCCAGTAAGGACGCCAATCCGCAGAAATTCGGCCTGGAACCCAAACATGACCAAAAGGTTGGACATAAACCCATTGTCCATATGCAGCCAGTTCGTACTCAAAGTCCTCTAATTCAACAGGTAGATATCTTCTGGCCATTTGTTTACGGACTTCGTGATCTCTTTGCTCGCTCCATCTGTCAAAACTGTCTTCGGCCACTGCCGTAAATCCTGAGGGACCCTCGATGAAATGTCCATCGATGGCCTCCACCCTCTGGGCCTCTTTTATCAGAACCGAACCTGTTTCACCTGCAGCCTCAACCAGACCTCTGAACACAAATATTTCTGTCTCGTCTCCTCTTGTATCAATTCTGTAGAGACCGTCTTCAAGGATATACAGAGAGACATCCGAGGTGTGGATCTCTATGGTTTTTTCCTTCTTCAGTTCCATGATGCTGAAATAGATGTTACCTGTCCATGCCTGGACTCGAGTCAGATCTTCTTCTCGTTTTGGAAGACTGAGAAAATCAATTTTTGTGTGATAATCCAGTCTGAGGAATTTTCCTCTACCCAGATAGATTTCTGCTCTTCCTTCGGTGGTGCCCACTCTGTCGCCCTCTGTTAAGGGCATGTTTACCACGCCTTCTTCGTAGTCGAGCTCTGTGGCCCTTTGGATATAGACATTCCCGCTTGTATGGCTAAGACGTGCAAAAGTCTCGTTTGTGTACTTTATGGGTTCTTCAGCATTTGCTGCGGAGAGAGAGAAAAAAAGAATGACCGTCAACCAAACAAATTTTTTCATCTTCCTTCTCCTTCATCAATGTTCCATAAATATTTATGCAATTGTCATGCCAAGTGCCCCACTGATAGAAAAAATCTTCGTCCGAGTGTTATTTGTCCATAAAATGAGACGATTGTAACAACGAAGGTCAGATTTTGACGGCTAGAGAGCTCCAATATTTCTTTTGGGTCTCGATCACAGGAGCCAACTCTCTCTCCGTGGATGAGGATGCAATAGGGTCGATGGAGGGCTTGGATCCCTCACCTGAGAGTTGACACAAGACCTGTTCCACTCCATCTTGGAGCCCTTGAAGATTGTATCCTCCTTCAAGGGCAAAGAGGATTCTGTTTTGAGCATATTCCTTGGCTAAATCCATAAGCGCATTAGTCAGAGCCGCGAATCCCTCCTTTGTGATTTGCATCCCTCCTAAGGGATCATCCTCATAGATGTCAAATCCAGCCGAAACAAGAACAAATTCTGGTTTGTATTCTGTCGTGATCGGATGAAGAATTTTTTTAAAGATGTAGATATAATCGCTATCGGTCTTCCCTGGGTGGAGAGGGACATTGACCGTGTATCCCTCACCCTTTCCGTCTCCCACCTCGCTCCAGTGTCCTGTGCCTGGATAATGAGGGAACTGATGGGTGGAGAAGTAGAGGACCTCGGCGCTGTCAGCGAAGGAGTGTTGGGTTCCGTTTCCATGATGGAGATCCCAATCCACAATCAAAATGCGCTTGAGGCCGTGTTTCTTCAGGAGATAAGCTGCCCCGATGGCGATGTTGTTGAAAAGGCAGAATCCCATAGCTCTGGAGGCTTCGGCATGGTGTCCCGGAGGCCTGACCAGAGCGAAGCCGTTCTGGATTTTCTCCTCCAAGATGAGATCGATGGCCTTCAGGACTCCTCCGGCTGCGAGCAGTGCGACTTCATAGGATTGGGCCGAAGTAGAGGTGTCTGGGTCGAGATGGACTCGTTCTTTGCCAGATGTTGATTTTATGGAGTTGATGAAGACAGGCGTATGGATGAGCTGCAGTTCCTCCTCTGTGGCCAGTCGAGGCTCAATCTCCAGAAAGGGAAATTTGATCTTCTCTTCGATCATCTTGTATATGACCTGGATTCTCTGAGGAGTTTCCACATGGAATGCCCCCATATCGTGTTTCATGTACCGCCAATCCTTGACTATTCCTGTAATCATAATGACATTCTCCTTCCCTGAATTATTTAAAAAAAGGTTTCCATTTTTCCGCAGATGGCTTTGAGCTTATCAGGCTGACAAAGACCAGCAGAAACAGAGAGAGAACAAGGGCAGGATAGACGGCAGGCACACCAAAGGGGAGATGTCCTTGGACCTTGTTGATGACTTCCCAGATGACAGTCGTCGCCATTCCGCCCAATATGGAGAGGACTCCTCCAGCCACCGTGGCCCTTTTCCAGAAAAACACGGCCATCAGCGCTGGAGTGATACCAACTCCATACACCGTGTAGGCTGCGTAGGCTGCATCCAGGATTCTGGGAAAGAAGGAAATGAGGGAATAGGCGATGAGTCCCAACATGATCACAGTCAGTCGGGAATAGAGAATCATTTTTTTATCCGGTAGATTGGGATTGATGAACCGCTGGTAGATATCTCTGATCACGTTTGTAGCGGGCACGAGCAGGAAACTGTTGGCCGTCGAGATGATGATGGCCACGATGGCAGCCATAAGGGCGCATCCAACAGCCACAGGGACTCCTTTGTGTGCCACAAACAGTATGATTTTTCCTGCCTCTCGGGCTTCCAATCCTTTAAAATAGCTGCTGCCCACAACGGCCAAACTTTGGAGAACAATTCCCAAGAGGATGACGCCCACAATCCAGCCGATGACAGATTTTTTAGCCTCTCTCTCGTCCTTGGCCGAGAAGAAGCGCTGATACATGTTTCCATTACCCAGTGCCAAGAGCAAGGTGGGAACAAAATACCCCATGGCCTGAATCCAGGTCATGTTCCCCAGGAAAGGATGTTGTCTCGCCGTCACATTGGCCACGATGTGATCCATCCCGCCAACATGCTGGATGAGAAAAGGAAGAGCGAGGAAAATTCCTCCGATCATGATCAGCCCGTTGAAGATATCCAAGTAAGCCACAGATAGCATCCCGGCGAGGAGAGTGTAGGTAATTACAAAGATGGCCACGATGATGATGCCTTGTTTTTCCGTGATTTTTCCTTCGGTGATGATATTCAGGACCCAACCCCCGCCCCGAAACTGGTAGCTGACAATGGTCACATAAGCAATGATGGTGGTGATGGTACCAAGGATTCTAGCCCATTTGTTGTATCTGGCTTCAAGGATATCCGGCACGGTGAATTGGCCGAAGCGTCGCACCCTTCCTGCGATGAAGAAGATGATGATGATGCCCAGCCACCCTCCGCTGCTCCCGATGAGCGAGGAATATCCATGGTTGTAGCTGAGGTCGGAGACGCTGAAAATATCGCCAGAACCGATCCAGCTTGCCAGGAGCGTCCCTACAAGTACGGGCGCGGTGAGGGAGCGTCCTGCCACCAGAAAGTCCTCTTCGCGTTTTAACCGCTTGGATATGCGGAGCCCAAAGATGAACAGAAAAATAAGATAAGCAAGAATCGTTGCCAGATAGACCAAATCGTCACTCCTTGCTGTTTATCATGTATCCTGAATTATTCATAAAGACTGAAAAAACCTCGACCCGTGAATAATTCGGGCAATAAAATCATCCCGATTTTACAAAGATTCTTTTTATCTTGAGTTTCAAGTAAACCCATGCCATCACCTTATAGCGTACGAAATCCCCCGGGGAACGAATGTTAGAGATGATTCGGGGAATTTTTGGGAAGATAGAGGATATCCCTCCGCTTAAGGACCAGCGGAAGACCAACTCGCTTATTTGGGCCCAGGTGAGCTTGTCCTTGTAGAGGGGAACATCCCCTTGTGCAGTGGGAAGAGTGATGATCTTGGTACGGTATTTTTTTGTCCAGGAAAAGTCCTCTGGCAAGACTCTTGTTTTCTTTGCTGTTTTCTCTAAAGGGGTTCCAGGATAGATATGCAAGATGGCAACACTCGCCTCGATTCTATCTCCGTACTGTTCGATGATGCGTATGGTCTCCTGAGCTTCCTCCCAAGTTTCAGTGGGGTGGCTGAAGATGAAGAAGACATTTGGTATGATGCCCAGCTCCTGGCACCAGCGAACCAAGTTATGGAAATCTCCCACATCGACTTTTTTATTGATGATTTGGTTGCGGATTCGTTCTGATCCGGCCTCTAGGCCAAAAGAGAGGTGAAAAAGACCAGCCTTTTTCATCTTTGTCAAAAGAGGCTTGTTGATCAGATCCATTCGGACATCGCATTTCCAAAAAACATCGAGTTTCCGCTCTAATATCAGATCACATATCTGTTCGGCCCTCTTCGGATTGGCATTGAAGGTGTCATCGAAGAAGAAGATGACCTTAGCTCCATACTTCTCGACCAAGAGTTCGATTTCAGAGACAACGTTCTCCGGGCTCCTCATCCTGACATGACGTCCCCAGTTGATAGGAGTGGCGCAAAAATTGCAGTTGAACGGACATCCTCGGCTGGTCATCATGTTGACGGCTGGGAGCTCTCCTCTTCCAGGAACCGGGAATGTGAATCTGTATTCCTCGAAAGGAATGAGGTGGAACGCTGGAAAGGGAAGACTGTCGAGGTCCTGGATCGGAGTCCGCGGAGGATTGGACTGAATGTGGCCTTCTTTTCTAAAAGTAATCCCGGCAATTGAATCTAAGGAGCCTTGTTTCTTTCCTTCTTCGAGCCATTTGCAAAGATCGAGCATGGTCATCTCCCCCTCGCCCCGGACCACAAAATCTAACTCTCGGATGTAGGAGAGGCAATCTTCAGCAGCCATAGAGGCATGGGGACCTCCAAGAATCGTTGAAGCTTGGGGAAAGACTTTTTTTGCCAGTTTTATGAGCTTAAAGCTCTGGAATCGGTTTTCAGTCGTGGATGTCACCCCGATGAAATCCGGCCGGAAGTCCAAGATTTCCTTGCGGATTTCTCTCCCATTCATTTTCTTCATGTCAGCCGGAACGATGCGAACAGCAACTCCCTCTCTTTCGAGCACGGCACCAATATAGAGAAGCCCTAGCGGAGGCATGGTCGAGCCTTTTGTCCACCGTTCGGCAAGATAACCGCCAGGTGGGACGAAGAGCTGGACTTTCATCTTTTATGAAGCGTCCTTTTTGTCAATTTTCATGGAGTAGAGGCTTGTGATGTTTGGTTCGGCCATGGTGGTGCCGTAGATGTAGTCAGCCACCTCCATGGTCTTGAAGTTATGGGTGATCAGTATGAATTGAGTTTGTTCCTTCACTTTTTTCATCAGGTTGAGAAACCTTCCCAAGTTCACCTCATCCAACGCGGCATCGACCTCGTCGAGCACACAGAAAGGGGTGGGTTTGTAGCGGAAGAGCGCGAAGAAGAAGGCCAGACTGGTTAAGGCCCGCTCTCCACCTGAAAGAAGATTCAAGCTCTGCACACGCTTTCCAGGTGGTTGGGCGATGATATCCACGCCGCTTTCCAACGGCTGGCTTGGATCAGTCAACTTCACTTCGGTGTGCCCCCCTTCGAAGAGGAGGGAGAAAACGTGCTGGAAGTTTTTATTCACTTCGGCCAGGGCATCCATAAACTGGGTTTTGCTTTCGTGATCGATTTTTTTTATGGCTTCTCTCGTGGAAGTGATAGAGTTACGCAAGTCCTCCCTTTCTTTAATCAGAAAATCATATCGCTTCTTATGGATTTTGTATTCTTCCTCTGCCATCAAGTTCACAGCCTTGAATTTCTGATTAAAGAAAG
>Ga0209636_10001680_pt1 | contig 22381 bp, 34 predicted proteins | sample DeeMarSWOR152_54_FD_187464 | JGI IMG/M metagenome (GOLD analysis project Ga0209636, IMG submission 187464) | Marine sediment microbial communities from White Oak River estuary, North Carolina - WOR-1-52-54 (SPAdes) (version 2) | ecosystem: Environmental > Aquatic > Marine > Intertidal zone >...
GTTGTTTTAAGAATAAGAAAAAAGAAATCTGGAGGTAATTTTATGGCCAAGCCGAAATTTGTGCGGACCAAGCCGCACGTGAATGTAGGGACCATAGGACATGTGGATCATGGTAAGACCACGTTGGTTGCGGCGATAACCTTTGTTTTGAATCGGAAGGGTTTGGCGGAGTCACGGAGTTACGATGAGATAGACAACGCGCCGGAGGAGAAGGCTCGAGGATTGACCATCAATGTACATCATGCGGAGTATGAGACGGAGAAGCGACATTATGCGCATATAGATTGTCCTGGACATGCGGACTATATTAAGAACATGATTACGGGAGCGGCGCAGATGGATGGGGCGGTATTGGTGGTATCGGCGGCGGATGGACCCATGCCCCAGACCCGGGAGCACATATTGTTGGCCCGTCAGGTTGGAGTTCCCTGTATTGTGGTATTTTTGAACAAGACGGACATGGTGGATGATCCGGAGTTATTGGATTTGGTGGAGTTGGAGGTTCGTGATTTGCTGAAGGAGTATCAGTTTCCTGGGGATGAGGTTCCGGTTATCCGTGGTAGTGCTTTGCAGGCGATGACGGAGGGGGCGAAGTCTGAGGTTAAGGATGATCCCTCGTTTAAATGTGTCTATGAGTTATTGGATGCGATGGACGATTATGTTCCTGAGCCTAAGCGGGATGTTGACAAGCCCTTTTTGATGCCGGTGGAGGATGTATTTAGCATAACGGGACGAGGCACGGTGGGGACGGGTCGAGTTGAGCGAGGTAAGATTAAGACCGGGGATGATGTTGAGCGGGTAGGGATCAAGGAGACCCGGAAGACGGTGGTTACGGGGGTGGAGATGTTTCGTAAGATTTTAGATTATGCGCAGGCTGGTGACAATGTGGGGTTGTTATTGCGAGGAATAGAGAAGGATGAGTTGGATCGAGGAATGGTTATAGCCAAGCCTGGGAGCATCACCCCGCATACCAAGTTTAAGGGTGAGGTATATGTATTGAAAAAGGAGGAGGGAGGGCGTCATACGCCGTTTTTCAATGGTTATCGACCTCAGTTTTATTTTCGGACCACGGATGTGACCGGGTCGATCAAGTTGCCTGAAGGTGTGGAGATGGTTATGCCAGGAGACAACGTGAACATGGATGTGGAGTTGATCACCCCCATAGCTTTGGAGAAAGAGCTGAGGTTTGCCATAAGGGAGGGGGGAAGGACGGTAGGAGCTGGCGTGGTCACCCAGGTGATCGAATAGGTCGGCGGCCAACGGTATGAACCCTATGGTTCATACCAACGGATTCACCCTGATCCCGCCTTTGGCGGGAGAACGGATTGGAGATAAAGACTTTGATAACTGGTGTCGCAAGAAAAAATTGATCGAAGGAAAAATGCATGGAAGGACAGAAGATCAGAATTTGGCTCAGAGGATATGATCATGCTTCCTTGGATAAATCGGCCAGGGAAATAGTCCGGACCGTGACCCGTACTGGAGCAAGAATATCTGGCCCCATACCTTTGCCCACCAAACGGAGGCTATATACCATATTGAGGTCTCCGCATACGGATAAAAAGTCCAGGGAACAATTTGAGGTTCGCATCCATAAGAGATTGGTCGATATTTATAACTCCACTCCACAAACCGTGGATGCTCTGATGAAACTGGATTTGCCTGCCGGGGTGGATGTGGAGATAAAAGTGTAAAAAGCAGTGGGCCGTATTCAGTCTGCAGATGAGAGTAAAGGGATGGAAGGAATTATCGGGAAAAAGATAGGAATGACCAGAATCTTTAATCAGGAGGGTCATTCCATTCCAGTTACGGTGATAGAGGCAGGACCTTGTCCGGTGGTGCAGGTGAAGACCAAAGGGAAGGACGATTACGGCGCCGTTCAATTAGGCTTCGGAGAGAAAAGAAAAAATCTTTTCAACATGCCAGCTTTGGGTCATTTCGCAAAAGCTAAGGTTGAGCCTAAAAGGATGCTGAAAGAGATGAGAATAAAAGAAGGAGAAAAACTTGTGGTCGGAGACGAAATGAAGGTGGATATCTTCTCCGTTGGAGACAAGATTTGTGTGACTGGAATTTCCAAAGGTTTAGGATTTCAGGGGGGAGTAAGACGACATAAGTTTCACGGCGGACCCAAATCTCACGGACAGTCAGATAGGTTGAGAGCACCGGGATCAATTGGGGGGAGCTCTTTTCCCTCCCGCGTGTTCAAAGGCCAAAGAATGGCAGGAAGAATGGGTGGAGAAAGGGTTACGGTCAGAAACTTGTTGGTTGCCGGAGTAGACGTGGAGAAAAATCTCCTTCTGGTGAGAGGAGCTGTCCCCGGCAAGAGAAATTCTTATCTGACCATTAAAAAGGTCTTAGCCTAGAGGACTTTTATGCCCAGCGCATCAGTTTACGACAAAGAAGGAACAAAGATAGATACATTGGATCTTAACCAAAAGCTCTTTGGGCAGAAATCGAATCTGAGTGTGATTCATCAATATGTGAGGGCTTACCTGGCCAATCAAAGGCAGGGAACGGTAAAAAGAAAAAGCCGATCCGAGGTTAGAGGAGGCGGAGCCAAGCCCTGGCGGCAAAAGGGCACCGGGCGGGCACGTGCTGGCACTAATACCTCTCCCATATGGGTGGGTGGCGGAAGAGCCTTCCCCCCTCAGATGCGAGATTATAGGATCAAAATCCCCCAGAGGATTAGAAGACTGGCTTTGGTTTCTGCCCTTTCCTCCAAAGCCCTCAGAAATAAAATAAAGATACTGGATCAAATCTCCATCGAGGTTCCCAAGACCAAAACCATGGTCGAATTACTGGATAAATTGAGGATAAGTGGATCAAAGATCATTTTTCTTTTTGAAGGAAGGGATGAAAATCTTTACAAATCCGGTCGTAACATAAAGGGTTTGGCTTTCAAAAGAGCCTCCTTGATCAACCCTTATGATCTTTTGAATAGTGACTTTTTGATCATGACCAAAAAGGCTTTGCAGAGACTGGAGGAGGTGTTTGCCCAATAATGAGAGAGCCCCGAAAGATCATAAGGATACCCCTGGTCTCAGAGAAAAGCACCAACATGCGAATCAATGAAAATAAATATGTATTCAAGGTGGATAAAAAAGCGAATAAGTTGGAGATAAAAAGAGCCATCGAGGAGCTTTTTAAAGTCAAAGTAGAAGATGTTACTACCATGATGATGCATGGTAAGCCCAAAAGATTGGGCCGATTTGAAGGAAGAAGAACCGATTGGAAAAAAGCTATTGTCCGGCTCAAAAAGGGGGAGACCATTGAACTGTTTGAGACTGTATAAAATATGAGGGTCCTTTGGTGATCGTCTAAGAGAGAAGTATTTCGCCAAGAAAGCAAGTCTTTTAGGAGGTTCGATGCCGATTAAGAAGTTCAAACCAGTCACTCCGTCATTGAGGTTCAGGACGGTTTCCACCTTTGAGGAGATAACCTCCACCACTCCCGAGAAGTCCTTATTGGTTCCTTTGAGGAGGAGTGGCGGTAGAAACAATCAGGGAAGAACTACCTGTCGCCATCGAGGTGGTGGGACCAAGCGTTTCTTGAGGATTATCGATTTTAAAAGGGATAAACTAAATGTTCCGGCCAAGGTGGCCACCATCGAATATGATCCCAACCGTTCTGCTCGCATCGCCCTTTTGCATTATGCTGACGGGGAAAAAAGATATATCTTGGCTCCTTTGGGATTAAAGGTTGGCGATACGGTTATGGCTGGAGAGGATGCCGAGATAAGCGCGGGCAATGCCATTCCCTTAGCCAAGATCCCCTTGGGGACTATGATTCACAATGTGGAATTGAGAAAGGGGAAAGGAGCACAGATCGCCAGGGGCGCAGGAACGTTCGCCCAACTGGTGGCCAGAGAGGGAGAACGTGGGCATGTGAGGCTACCCTCAGGAGAGGTGAGATTGGTAAGATTGGAGTGTTTCGCTACCATCGGACAGGTGGGGAATTTAGATCACGAAAATATTTCCTATGGAAAAGCAGGAAAGACCAGGTGGTTGGGGAGAAGGCCCAAAGTGAGGGGGGTCGCCATGAATCCGGTGGACCACCCCATGGGAGGTGGAGAGGGAAGATCATCCGGGGGAAGACATCCTACCACTCCCTGGGGAAAAATCACCAAAGGACTCAAGACCAGAAAAAAGAAGTTGTCCGATAAATTGATCATCAAGAAAAGAGGCAAGTAATTGGGAAGGCAAATTGAAGCTGGTTTGATGTTGTCAATGAGGATGACGATTAGCGTTTTTCAAATATCGAGCCTAGTTCCAGGCTTTCCTGGGACGGGGTAAACGTGTTTGGAGGTGGAAATTAAAAGATGGCAAGATCTCTTAAAAAGGGTCCCTTTGTAGATGAGCATCTTTCAAAAAAGATCTTGGCGATGAACCAAACGGGGGAGAAGAGAGTCATCAAGACCTGGTCCAGGAGATCTACCGTTATTCCTGAGTTTGTGGGACATACCATTGCCATTCATAACGGTAACAAGTTCATCCCGGTCTATATATCTGAGAACATGGTGGGGCACAAATTAGGAGAGTTTTCCCCCACCAGAATTTTCCGGTCACACTCAGGAAAGATGACGGAGAGATCAACCGCCTTGAAATAGCGAGAAGCGTTCAGCAGCCGGTGATCGGTAGTGGAGAGTCTTATGGAAGCGAAAGCTAAGGCAAGATTTGTGAGGATGTCAGCCAGAAAGGTCAGAAGGGTGGCTGATCTTATCAGGGGAAGAAACGTCGAAGAGGCCTTAAACCTACTTGCCTTTACCCCCAAAGCCGCGGCTTCGCCTTTGGAGAAAACCTTGAAATCTGCCACCGCCAATGCTTTAAGCGTGGAGGGAACTGCCAAGCTTAAGGCGGAAGACTTGTGGATAAAAAAGATCTTGGTGGACGGTGGACCCGTCATGAAGAGAATCAGACCGACCAGCATGGGGAGGGCATACAGAATCAGAAAGAGAACTAACCATATCACCGTGGTGGTGACTGATGGTAAGGAGGAGGAAGCCGAAGTTCAAGAAAGTTGAGGCGCGCGAAGCCTGTTTTTACGAACTACTGTACCTTGAGGTCGGTAAAGAGACTCTTATGGAAGCTCCAAGTTCAAGATTTGTCACCCGATCACTGAAGATAAAAAGAAAGAAAAAAACAGGCATGCATCTTTCGTGCAGGGAGATTTTTAGACCAAGGGCCGATACGAGTATCGATGACGATAGACCAAAAATCGAGAATTAAGGAGGTTTAATTGGGACAGAAGACCAATCCCATAGGGTTAAGGCTAGGAATAATTAAAAGCTGGAGCTCCCGGTGGTTTTCGAATAAAAATTTTTCAGATTTGCTGAAAGAGGATCTGATGATCAGAAAGTATACCATGAGGCGATTAGAGCATGCTGGGATTGGACAGGTGGACATATTCCGAGCTCCCCGAAAGGTGACCTTAGATATTCATACCGCCCGGCCGGGAATCGTGATTGGAAGGAAGGGGGCGGAGGTAGATAAGTTAAAAGAAGAGCTTCAGCTCCTCACCAAAAAAGAGGTTGTGATCAATATCATAGAAATAAAGAAGCCAGAGCTTTGTGCAAAATTGGTGGCGGAAAGCATTGCTAAACAACTGGAGGGGAGGGTCTCCTTTAGAAGGGCTATGAAGAAAGCAATTTCCTCGTCCATGAAATTGGGGGCCGAGGGGGTGAAGATCTCCTGTGGAGGAAGGTTGGGGGGAGCGGAAATCGCCCGTACCGAAAAATATATGGAAGGCCGGGTTCCTCTGCACACCTTGAGGGCTGATATCGATTACGCCTCCGCCACAGCTCATACCACTTATGGATGCATCGGGGTGAAGACATGGATATGTAAAGGTGAAATTCTAGGGGAGGAGGCTGTTCCCCGAACGGAGGCAAAAGGGAAACTGAGCTCTTTGGAGCTGAGACCCCCAGATGAGGGAAAAAGAGGAGAGGAAAAAAAGAGAAGAAGAAGAGGGCCTAAAAGGAGAAGGACTGAAAAGGCAGTGTAGAAAGTTCAAAGGTTAAAAAGGTTGAGGGTCTTAGTAAATGCTTAACCCCATGAACTTTTAAACAGAAGAAGGTGAAGTTTTTTCATGTTAACGCCTAAAAGGGTAAAATATAGAAAGCAACAGAGAGGAAGGAGAAGAGGTAGAGCTTACCGGGGTTCTGAGATAAATTTCGGGGAGTTTGGCATTAAAGCCTTGGAACCAGCCTGGCTAACCAACAGACAAATTGAGGCGGCCAGAGTGGCCTTGACGCGTCATATAAAAAGAGGAGGAAAGATTTGGATTTGCATCTTTCCGGATAAGCCGGTGACGGTGAAACCGGCGGAGACTCGGATGGGGAAAGGGAAAGGTGCTCCCGATCACTGGGTGGCGGTGGTCAAACCGGGCAGAATTCTCTTTGAGTTAGAAGGCGTAAATCCGCAGCTGGCCAAAGAAGCTTTGACTTTAGCCGCCAATAAACTCCCCATAAAAACTAAATTTGTAACGCGAACCTGAGTTTAACACAAAACCATCGAATCGGCAGAAAGATTGAAGGGAGAGGATTGAAGGAGATGAAAAAGGAGCAGATGCGGGAGTTGACCCGAGATGAACTTCTTCAGAAGAAGCTCGAGACAGAAGAAGAGCTCTTCAATTTGAGGCTGCAAAAGGCGAGCAAGGAGCTGGATAATCCTTTAAGATTAAGAGTCCTAAGAAAAGAATTGGCCAGGATAAATACCATCCTGAGGGAGAATGAGCTGAAAATAAAAACTTTGGCCATAGGCAATGAAAAGCCTGGGTTGCCGAAGGAGAGGCAGGAGCAAAACAGTTCGCAGAATATAAAGGATGATAAATTTTAACTTCTATTTGGAAAGATGGACAGGAGAAAAAGAAAAACAAAAGTTGGCTGGGTGGTTTCAAATAAGATGCAGAAGACCATCGTAGTCGCCATCGACAGACTTTTGAGACACCCACGGTATAATCGGGTAATCAAGAGAACCTCGAAGCTCTATGCGCATGATGAAAAAGACCAATGCCAAATCGGAGATAAGGTAAAGGTTATGGAGACCAGACCACTTTCCAAGCTGAAAAGATGGCGTGTGGTGGAAGTTATGGAAAAGGCGAAATGAGATCCGTAGGATATGCACTCAAGCTGAGAGGATGAAGTAGCGGGAGATGATTAGAGAATATTCTACTTTGGTGGTGGCGGACAATTCTGGAGCCAAGAAGGCTATGTGCTTCAGGGTCCTGGGGGGGACCAAAAGAAGGTATGCCAGAGTGGGGGATATAGTTGTGGTCACGGTAAAGGACGCCATCCCCGGAGGTGCGGTGAAGAAATCCGAGATCTGTCGTGCTGTGGTGGTGCGAACGACCCGTGAAACTAAACGTAAAGATGGCTCCTACATCCGATTCTCGGATAATGCAGCGGTAATTATCAATGAACTGAATGAGCCCAAAGGTACCCGAATATTTGGACCGGTGGCCAGAGAGCTAAGAGAAAAACAGTTCATGAAGATCATTTCTTTGGCTCCCGAGGTGATCTGAGGAGAGGTTGGAATTTGAAGATTTCTCGTTTTATGTTTTCTTGGAGATTTTTTGATTTGGTGAGGAAAAGATGAGGATTAAAAAAGGCGATTCGGTTTTGATCATTGCGGGCGACGATAGGGGAAAGACAGGCAAAGTGCTTAAGGTTTTTTCAAATAAAAACCGAGCTATCGTGGAGGGGGTCAATTTCATTAAAAGACATACCCGACAGACTCGGAGAGCCCAGAAAGGAGGAATAATTGAGAAGGAGGCTCCGGTGAATCTTTCCAATCTTTTGGTCTTCTGTCCCAAGTGTTCCTCCCCAACCAAAGTTAGCTTTAAGGTTTTGGAAGGAGAAACCGGGGAGAAGCCCAGTAAAGTCAGAATTTGCCGAAAGTGCGGGGAAATAATTTAGACCTATTTAAGAAGTTTAGTGGTTTGAGAGTTCAACAAGTTCTTGAACTTTCAGGTCCATAAATTGAGTTGAAAAAGTTATGGCACGACTGAAGGAAAAATACAAAAAGGAGATTGTTCCGGCTTTGATGAGGAAGTTCGGATATAAGAATGTGATGCAGGTGCCCAAGCTGGAGAAGATCGTGGTGAACCTGGGGGTTGGGGACGGGATCCAAAACGTTAAACTGCTGGATTCGGCCATGTCTGATCTGGCTATCATAACCGGACAGAAGCCGGCCATAAGGAGAGCTAAGAAGGCCATCTCCAACTTTAAGCTGAAAGCCGGGATGCCCATCGGCTGTATGGTCACTTTGCGAAAAAATAGGATGTATGAATTCTTAGACCGCTTGGTTAATATAGCCATTCCCCGCATTCGCGATTTTCGGGGAACCTCCCCTAATTCCTTCGATGGAAGGGGAAATTATAACCTGGGGATGGAGGAACAGATAATTTTCCCCGAGATCGACTATGACAAGGTGGAGAAAATCAGGGGGATGAATATCACCATGTGTCTTACTGCCAAGACGGATGAGGAGGGATTTGAGCTTCTGAAAGCCATGGGGATGCCTTTCAGAAGGTAGATGAAAGGTGGTAAGTGATAGATGGTAGGTGGAAGATGAGAAGGTGAATCTAATGGACAATGGTTGCAAGATGAATTTGTAAGCTTTATAAACTTTTAGAACACGAATTCCGTGTCTTGAGATAGGTAAACTGAATTTATGGCCAAAAGGTGCCTTATAGAAAAGTCTAAAAGGAAACCTAAATTTCAGGTGCGTAAAAGGAATCGTTGTTACCGCTGCGGAAGATCCCGGGGATTTATGCGAGATTTTGGACTCTGCCGTATCTGTTTCAGGGAGCTGGCCCTAAAAGGAGAAATCCCAGGGGTGGTCAAAGCCAGCTGGTGATAGCACTGTTCAGGTCTGTTGAGAAAGGGTTATCAAATGAGTATGACCGATCCTTTGGCTGATATGGTGACCAGGATTCGAAATGCTGGCCAGGCCAAGCATAAGAAGGTGGATATACCTTCTTCTAAGATGAAAAGAAGGATAGCCGAGTTACTTATGGAAAACGGATTTATTCAAAACTTCGTGGAAGTTGAAGACAATAAACAAAATCTTTTGCGGATCTTCTTGAAGTATGATCATGAGAACAAAAGCTTAATCTCCGGGCTTTTGAGGATAAGCAAACCGGGTTTAAGGATTTATGCCGACAAAGAAGAAGTTAATCGAATGGCAAGGGAGTTAGGAATCACCATCCTTTCCACCTCCAAGGGGGTAGTAACCCATCACCAGGCCAGAGAGACAAAGGTGGGTGGGGAGGTACTTTTTAGGGTTTGGTGATTTTGTCCGAAGTCTGGATGCGTAGGAAAGGGTCAAGAGGCAAATTTAAGAATAAAGAGGAAGAAAAAAATTGTCCAGAGTAGGAAAAAATCCCATACCCATCCCCTCTAAGGTAAAGGTAGAGATAGATCAGAACGAAATCACAGTATCCGGACCCAAAGGGGAATTAAAAAGGGAGATCCATCCTTCCCTGAAGGTGGAGACAAGCAAAGATGAAATCGTGGTTCGTCGTTCTTCGGATAGCAAGTTTCACAAATCCTTACATGGTCTTACTCGGGCTTTGATTGCCAACATGGTTGACGGGGTGAGCACCGGATACGGGAAAGCTTTGGAAATACAAGGAATTGGATATAAAGCCGAACTTATGGGAAAAAAATTGAATTTATCCTTAGGTTTTTCTCATCCCATTCTGTTTTCTCCACCAGAGGGAATAAAAATAGATTTGAAAGGTTCTAACAGGATCATGGTTTCTGGGATAGATAAGGAATTAGTGGGGGCGGTGGCAGCCAAAATAAGATCCTTCCGTCCGCCTGAGCCATATAAGGGCAAAGGTATCAGATATGAAGGTGAATTCGTTCGAAAGAAGGCCGGCAAAGCAGCCGCCACCTAAGGGCGGTTCGTGGTTCATAGTTAATAGTTCAGGGTGATTTTATGTCAGGCAAAGAAAGATTACAAAGGATAAGATCAGATAGACGAAGAAAAAGGGTGCGAAAGAAGGTAGTTGGAACTTCGGAAAAACCCAGATTATGTGTCTACAAGAGCCTGAGACACACTTATGCCCAATTGGTGGATGATGTAGCTTGTCGCTCCCTTTCGGCGGTCTCAAGTCTTTCTCCCCAGATAAGGAATCAGATCCAAAAGGAGGAGACCAAATCTGCTATCAGCCGAAAGGTGGGACTTTTTTTGGCCAGGAAAGCTAAAGAGTTGGGTATAAACAAGGTGGCTTTTGATCGTAACAGATATCCTTATCATGGAAGGATCAAATCTTTGGCCGAAGGGGCCAGAGAGGGAGGATTGAAGTTTTAGGAGAAAAAAAGAAATTTGAGAGTGGAGCATAAGCATCAAATACAGTTTGGAGTTTGTCCGAATTCTGGATCCCTAGGATTGGTTTGTCAGTTTGGAGAAAAAAACAAATGCGAAGCATTTATACCAACCTACAAACTTCAAACTGACAAACGGCTTAGAGAAAATCTCAGTTAATTGAGAATTCGTAGGAATGCATACGCATAAGTTGTATAATATTTAGCTTACAAAAAGAGGTGATAGTTGGCAAAATTTGATGAGGAACCATCATTGGAGCTGACGGAGAAGGTGATTTATGTCAACCGGGTGGCCAAGGTGGTTAAAGGCGGGAGACGTTTCAGCTTTACTGCTTTGGTCTCCGCTGGGGACCGGAATGGACGGGTGGGGATTGGATTAGGAAAGGCCAATGAGGTCTCCGTCGCTATAACCAAGGGGACTGAGGCGGCTAAGAAGAGTATGATCAAAATTCCCATGGTCAATGCAACCATCCCCCATCAGGTGATGGGTAAGTTCGGTGCCGCCACAGTCCTTTTAAAACCGGCTTCCCCCGGAACCGGAGTGATCGCCGGAGGTCCGGTGCGGGCAATCTTGGAATCTGCCGGAATTCAAGATGTCCTGACTAAGTCTTTGGGCTCGGCCAACCCTAATAATGTGGTTAAAGCCACCATCAACGGACTTTTAGACTTGAAAGTGATCGAGGAAAAAACTAAGCAAAGAGAGAGGAAGGGAACCTGATAAACGCAGGAAAAAGATAATAGCCACAGTTGATAAAACAGACTATATGGAATTCAGTTTGGAGTTTGTCCGAATTCTGGATCCATGGGATCAGTTTGAAAAAAACAAATGCGAAGCATTCATGTGAACTTACAAACTTCAAACTAACAAACTGTTTAAAAAAAGGATTTTTCAAGTTGGGTGAAAAGTTAAAGATAACTCAGATTAGAAGCACCATCGGTCGCATTGAAAAGCAAAAGGAGACCATCAAAGCCCTGGGGATAAGAAAACTTTATCAGTGCGTTATACATAAAGACACTCCCCAGATAAGGGGAATGATAGAAAAGGTAAAACATTTAGTTGAAGTAGAGGAGATTTAAAGGGGGGGTGCCGTCCAGACGGGCTATGACGAACCCATCTGGACGTCTTTCGTAGGATGCCAGCAACAATGAATTGTTGCACTCCGAGTAATATTGAGGTTTGGTTAATAAATGAAGCAGAAGATCAATTTGCCCAGACGGGCAAGCGTCCGCTTGGGAAATCTGAAGCCTTCTTCCGGGTCGGTTAAGAGGAGAAAAAGGATTGGCCGAGGTCCCGGGTCCGGGCATGGGAAGACTTCTACCCGGGGACATAAAGGACAGAAAGCCAGATCCGGCGCTAAAAGAAGAGCGTGGTTTGAAGGTGGACAGATGCCCATTCAAAGACGCGTTCCCAAAAGAGGATTTACCAACATCTTCAAAAAGGAATATCAAATAGTGAATTTGGCTTCTTTATCCCAATGCAGGGATCAGGAGGTTATCTCTCCTTTGGTCATGAAGGACTTTGGTCTTTTAAAAAGATTGGATTTGCCGGTGAAGATATTGGGAGATGGTGAGGTATCTGGACCGGTCACCGTTCAGGCTAACGCCTTCAGCAAAAAGGCAAAAGAGAAGATTGAGGCTTTGGGGGGAAAGGCAGAGATAATCTGATGCTGGAAACTTTTGGAAATGTCTTTAAGATACCCGAACTGCGTAAAAGGGTTTTATTTACGTTAGCTATTTTGGTGGTATATCGAGTGGGAGGACATGTACCCACTCCCGGAATTGATCCCCAAGCTTTGGGCGAGTTTTTTAGACAAATGCGAGGATCACTCTTTGGTTTATACGATATGTTTGTAGGGGGAGCCTTTCAGAAAGCCACCATCTTCTCTTTGGGCATAATGCCTTATATTTCTGCTTCCATCATTATGCAGCTTCTTGGTGCGGTGATTCCATATTTTCAGAAGTTACAGAAAGAAGGGGAAGAGGGGAGAAGAAAGATCACTCAATATACGCGCTATGGAACCGTTCTGATCGCAGCCATGCAGGCTTTGGGAACCTCGGTCTTCTTGGAGAGCCTTCAGCCTTCTGCGGGAAGATATGTGGTGCCTAATCCCGGTATGGGTTTTAAACTTCTGACCATGATCACCTTCACCTGTGGCACCATCTTTATCATGTGGCTGGGAGAGCAGATCACCGAGCGGGGAATCGGCAACGGAATCTCCCTGATCATCATGATCGGGATCATCGCTCGTTTCCCCAGTGGAGTAATTGATGAAGTGAGGATGTTGTTCATAGGACAAAGGAACTTCTTTGCTGAAGCGTTTTTGGTTGCTTTGATGGTGGGGGTGATTGCTTCCATCGTTTTGGTTACCCGGGCTCAGAGAAAGATTCCCGTCCAGTATGCCAAAAGGGTGATCGGAAGGAGAATGTATGGGGGACAGAGTACCCATATCCCTTTGTCGGTCAACACCGCGGGAATAATCCCCATAATCTTCGCCCAATCTATAATGTTTGCTCCCGCCACATTGGCTTCCTTCTTTCCTAACAGCGAATTTATGCAAAACTTCTCCCTTTGGTTTCAACCTGGATCTGTTTTATATTCGCTCATCTTTGCTCTCATGATCATATTTTTTGCTTACTTTTATACAGCCATAGTCTTCAACCCCGTGGACCTGGCGGATAATATGAGAAAATACGGAGGTTTCATTCCGGGAATAAGGCCGGGGAAGAGAACCAGCGAATATATCGATCGGGTTCTTACCCGCATAACTCTGCCCGGAGCCATATTCTTCGCCATGATAGCGGTGTTGCCTTATTTTATGATGAGCGGGATGGGCGTGCAGTTTTACTTTGGGGGCACCGGGCTTCTGATAGTGGTAGGGGTAGCCTTGGATACCCTTCAGCAGATCGAATCCCATCTTTTGATGAGGCATTATGATGGCTTTATGAAAAAAGGAAAGATAAGAGGTAGGATGTAAAAACTGAAAAGTAAAAACTAAAACTGAAAAGATAATATTAGTTCATGATTTTGGTGCTTTTGGGACCTCCTGGCTCGGGAAAGGGAACTTTGGCTAAGCTTTTGTCTTCGCAATTGAATATCCCCCATATCTCCACCGGAGATATCCTAAGGGAGGAGGCAAAGTTAGGGACTTTCTTGGGAAAGAAAGTGAAACTTTTTATGGAAAAGGGAGAGTTGGTTCCAGATCAGATTATCTTGGAGGTGATGAAGGAAAGGATCAGAAAACCAAACTGCCAGAAAGGTTTTTTATTGGACGGGTTCCCCCGCACCATGCCCCAAGCTCTGGGATTGGATGATATGCTAAAAAGCTGGACTAAGAGTATAGACCTGGTGCTCAAATTTGATCTATCTGACGAGTGTGTTTTAAAGAGATTGGGAGGACGGTTGATCTGTTCAGGATGCGGAGCTTTTTTCAATCTATATACCAAGCCTCCGCAGAAAGACCTGATATGTGATCTTTGTGGGAGCCAACTTCATCAAAGACCTGATGATGCCCAAGAGGTGATTTTGAAGCGATTAAAAGTATATAAAGCGCAGACCATTCCTATTGAAGAATATTATAACAAACAAGGCAAATTGAGAAAAGCATATGGCGAGCTTGATCCCGATTCGATTTTAAAGAACGTTTTAAATATACTTCAATCAAAGAACAAATAGTTACGTTATTTATACAGTTGTTCTTTTTGGAGATTTCAGACGATCCGAAAGATAGGCGTTCGTATTCATACGAATTTCGCATTAAGATAATGCGAACTACAGCATCTTGAGATTGGTGTAGATGATAAATTTGAAAACGGAAAAAGAGATAGAAATAATAAAGGCAAACGGCAGGATATTGGCGAGGACTCTGGAATTGTTGAAGGAGAGGATCAAGCCGGGAGTTAAGACCAGGGAGTTAGACCGACTGGCGGAGGAATTTATCAGACAGCAGGGTGCCTATCCAGCATTTAAAGGATATCGGGGATTTCCCGCCTCCATCTGTGTATCCATAGATAATGAGGTGGTGCACGGTATACCTGGAGAAAGGATTGTAGGAGAGGGACAGGTCGTATCTGTGGACATTGGAGTTTTTAAGGATAACTATTATGCCGATGGAGCTTTTACCTTTGCGGTGGGACAGATATCCGATCAAGCCAAAAGGCTACTTTTTGTTACTCAGGAGGCCTTAGAAAGAGGCTTGGAGGTTGTCAGGGAGGGAAGATTTCTTTCGGATGTATCTTATGCCATTCAGTCTTTCGTGGAGAAGAGCGGATTTTCGGTGGTGCGAGATTTGGTGGGACATGGAATTGGAATGAATATGCATGAGGAACCGCAAATCCCCAACTTTGGACCTCCGGGACGGGGACCGATCCTAAAGAAGGGAATGGTCTTAGCAATTGAACCAATGGTAAATATAGGTTCCTTTGAGATACAAACAAAAGAGGATAACTGGACCATCGTTACCAAAGACGGTTCCCTCTCTGCGCATTTCGAGCACACCGTGGCGGTGACTGAAAATGGGGCGATGATATTGACCGACGGAGACCCGCAGACGGGAGCGTCTGCTCGTCTGGGAAAGTGAAAAGGTTTAGGTAACGGCACGAATTCTGTCTCTTGAGACACGAATTCTGTATCAAAAGATAGGTAACTTTCGTGGCCAAAGAGGAAACCATTCAGGTGGAGGGCAAAGTTATTGAACCTTTGCCCAATGCTATGTTCAAGGTGGAGCTGGAGAATGGGCATCAGGTGTTGGCACATGTCTCCGGTAAGATGAGGATGCATTTTATCCGAATCCTCCCCGGAGATAAGGTAACCGTGGAGCTTTCCCCTTACGATTTGAGTCGAGGAAGGATAGTTTACAGGTATAAGTAGACAGTTAGCAACAGGCGGTAAACGATAAAAAGTAACCGGATATCGATCTGTTCAGAAAAATCTGAGATATGTTCAGAGCATAAAAGGTGGAAGCAAAGTGAAAGTAAGATCGTCTATAAAAGTTCGCTGTGAAAAGTGTAGGATAGTAAAGAGAAAGGGAAGCTTACGAGTTATCTGTAAGAATCCTCGGCATAAACAGAGACAAGGTTAAGAATAGAGGAGGTTAAATTTGGCCAGAATTGCAGGGGTGGACTTGCCCAAAGACAAAAGGATTGAGATCGGACTTACCTATATTTACGGGATTGGTCGCTCCTCCTCCCAGAAGATATTGCAGGCCACCAAAGTGAATCCTGATATCCGGGTGCATAAACTGACCGAGGAGGAGGTGGCAAAGCTGAGATCGGTCATCGAATCGGATTATAAGGTGGAGGGAGCCTTACGTGGAGAGGTCTCCATGAACATCAAGAGGTTAAAAGACATTGGTTCCTACCGAGGTTTTAGACATAGAAGGGGATTGCCGGTACGAGGGCAAAGAACTAAAACCAATGCCCGAACCAGAAAGGGTCCCAGAAGAACCATCGGAGGAAAAAGAGCTAAGTAAAACCTGTTTAGGGTGAAGGGCATAGATTTTAGAGAAAAAAGTGTTTTTAAACTCTTAACTGAATAAGTGGAGGAGAAAATTGCCAGAGGCTGTAAAAAAGAAAAAGGTAAAAAAGAAACACGGAAAGGTGGAGACCATTGGAGTAGCTCATATCCAAGCCACCTTCAACAATACCATTGTGAGCATTACCGACCCCAGGGGAAACCTTGTTTGCTGGTCGACCCCGGGGAAAATGGGTTTCAAAGGTTCCAAGAAAAGCACCCCCTTCGCGGCTCAGCGGGCGGCTCAAGCCGCAGCCAAAGAGGCCTTGGAGCGAGGGGTGAGAAGAGCAGAGGTGTGGGTTAAAGGTCCGGGCTCGGGAAGGGAAGCAGCTATAAGGTCACTTCAGGCCGCCGGATTGGAGATAACCGCCATACGTGATGTAACCCCCATACCTCATGATGGTTGTCGCCCGCCCAAAAGAAGAAGGGTATAGGAAAAGGGGATCAGAGATTTGGGTATTGAGGTTTGAGGAGCCAAAGTCAGAGTTACAAAATTTATTTGACTTTTGAAAGCCGACCCAAGGAGAAAATAGATGGCAAGATATACAGAAGCAAATTGTAAGCTTTGTAGACGGGAGGGGGAGAAACTTTTCTTAAAAGGTGCTCGTTGTTATAGCGAAAAATGCGCATTTGACCGAAGAGCTTATTCTCCTGGCCAGCGTGGACGCTCGATGAGAAGAAAGGGATCCGAATATGCCCTCAGACTCAGGGAGAAACAAAAGACTCGTAGAATCTATGGAATCTTGGAAAGACAGTTCAGGAACTATTTTCAGCGAGCGGCCAGAGAGAAAGGCATAACCGGGGAAAATCTTTTGAGGATGCTGGAATGTCGACTCGACAATCTGGTCTATCGATTGGGATTTGCTCCCTCCAGGAAAGCTGCCAGACAGCTGGTTTCACATCGACATTTTTCGGTTAATAACCGGAATGTGAACATACCCTCCTATCAGCTCAAACCAGGCGACGTTATCACCGTGAGAGAGAAAAGCAGAAACTTAGACCTAATCCATCAGGCCCTAAGGGAGGGAAGAAGTGCGGACCTTTCTTATTTGCGGTTGGACAAAGCCCGCTTGGAGGGTGAACTTTTGGAAGTTCCAAAAAGAGTTGATATTCCGGTCATGGTCCAAGAACAACTCATCGTTGAGCTTTATTCCAAATAATCCATGTCCGAAGTCTGGATCCGTAGGATAGGTAGAACAAAAATTTCGAAGAGTATTTCCTCTTTGTTTCCTTGAAAGGAGGAACCAAGAGATGAAATGGAAGAGTTTGCAGATGCCTAAAGATATACAGATAGAAGAAGCCACCATGACAGATAAATACTCCAGATTTACAATTGAGCCACTGGAGAGGGGGTTTGGGACCACCTTAGGACATGCCCTTCGCCGATCCCTTTTGTCCTCCATCCAAGGTGTGGCACCCGTGGCCGTGAGAATCGACGGGGTTTTGCACGAACTCTCAACTATTCCTGGGGTATATGAAGATGTCACCGAAATTGTGTTGAACGTCAAAAGCATGAGATTGAAACTCCTTGGCGATGAACCTAAGACCTTGCGTCTTGAGGCAACTAAGAAGGGTGAATTGACTGCGGGAGATATAAAAACGGATGGAGATATTGAAATTCTGAATCCTGATCTGCATATCGCCCAACTGACTGAGGACACTAAACTTAAAATGGAGATAGATATTGACGTGGGGAGAAGCTATGTTCCTGCGGAAGAGAACAGAAGGCCGGATGCCCCAGTGGGCACCATATTTTTGGATTCGATGTTCTCCCCGGTTCAGAAGGTCAACTTCGAGGTGGAGAACACCCGGGTGGGTCAGCGCACCGACTATGACAGGCTGATTTTGGAGATCTGGACCGATGGAAGCTTGACCCCGGAGGATGCCCTCTGCTATGCCTCAAAGATCTTGAAGGATCACCTTCAGCTATTCATAAAATTGGAAGAGGAGCTGGAAATGGCGGAAGAGGAGGTAGTGGATGAGGAGACCTTAAGAATCAGAAATCTTTTGAATACCAAAGTAGATGAGTTAGAGCTTTCAGTCAGATCCTCAAATTGTTTGAGAGCTGCCAATATCCAGACTTTGGAAGATTTGGTGCAAAAGACGGAATCAGAAATGCTTAAGTACCGGAACTTCGGAAGAAAATCACTTACCGAATTGAATACCATCCTTGCGGAGTTGGGGCTTTCTTTCGGCATGGATGTCTCCAGATACAGGGAGCCGCCGAAAGGAAAATGAGTTTTGAGAGTTGAGATTTGAGTCTTGAGATGAGGTATGATTTTTAAATGCGCGCATAGCCAAGCTTTTATACTTCGCCTCCCGCCAAAAGCGGGATGTCGAGGGATGACTCGGTGATCTAAAATATCTTAGATCTAAGATATTGAGCGATGCGAACTACTGCACCTTGAGGAAGGTTGGTTTCTTTTTTATGAGACATGGAAAAAAGACAAAGAAGTTGGGTCGAACAAGAAGCCATCGTAAAGCCATGTTGGCTAATATGGCGGCTTCCTTATTTTTATATCATGTGATTAAAACCACCGAAGCCAAAGCCAAAGAGGTTAAAAAACTGGCGGATAAGCTGATCACCTTAGCCAAAAGGGGTGACCTTCATGCCCATCGCCAGGTATACGATGTGATCAAGGATAGAAAATTGGTCAAGAAACTATTTGATGAGATCGCTCCTAAACTCGTGGATAGGGAAGGCGGCTACACTAAGGTTTTAAAGTTAGCAACGCGAAGGGGTGATGGGGCTTCTCTTTCCGTGGTTAAGCTTTTGGTGGAAAGACCACCGACGGAAGGGAAGAAAGGGAAAAAAGAAAAACCCAAAAAAGAAGCCAAGCCCAAAAAAGAGGCCGAAGTCAAAGCTGACAAGGAAAAGAAAATGGAGGAGAAAGCAAAAGAGGAACCGAAAGAAATCAAAGAAGAGGCAAAAGAATTTGAGGTTGAAGAAAAGGCGGAAGAAACAAAAGGCTCAGAACAGCCAGAACAGAAGGAGACCTAACCAGAAAGCGGATGATTTAAAGACCAAAGATTTGCTGCCCTTACTCCGATATTAACTTAAGTGACCGCGGGTTTTAAAAACCTGCGGTTTTATTTTTCTCAAAAACATATTGACTGAGGTGTCCGTAAAATATATGTTTATTCTGACCAATTTCTAAGGAGAGATAAATGGCTGAAAAGATTTTGCGGCATGCCAAAGATTCCATATTCGGTGAGACCTCCAAGTTATTGAACTCAACTTTGAACATAGATGAGCTTTTGGACATAATCTTGGATTTGACCGCTAAAGCAATGGAGGCACAGGCGAGTTCCCTTTTGTTGATAGACAAAAAGAGGGGCGAGCTGGAACTTTATGTATCCAGTGAGGCAAAACGCAGAAAAAAACTAAGCCTAAAAATTGGAGAAGGAATTGCTGGATGGGTGGCAGAGCGTAAAAAACCGGTAATATCCAATGAGGTCAAAAAGGATCCTCGTTATTCGTCTAAACTGGAAGAACAGATAGGTTTTTCCATAGACTCTTTGATCTGTGTGCCTCTTTTGAGGAGAGGCAATTTGATTGGAGTGGCAACTGTCCTCAATAAGCTTGATGGGAAAAAATTCGATCAAGCAGATTTGTATGTTTTCCTCTCTTTGGCTGACCAGATCGCCATCGCTCTGGACAACTCTTATCTTTATAGAAAAGCAAAGAAAGAGACTTTGGAGAAGGAGACCCTGCTTGAGGTGGAAAAATCCTTAAGCTCCTCTTTGGATTTGCATGAGGTTCTGGAGTTGATTTTGGACTCACTTTTGAAAGTGGTCAAATATGATGCCGCCGCAATCTTTTTGATAGACAAAAGAAAGCAACAGATCGAACACATAAAGGCTCGAGGATTTGATCCGGCCTTGGAACCGGATTTGCAGTTGAAGATGGGACAGGGGCTGGCAGGATGGGCGGCCCAGGCCCAGAAAAGCTTGATAGTCCCCAATGTCAAAGAGGATCCTCGTTATATAGAAGCCAGGGTGGAAACCGAATCAGGAATGGTGGTCCCGATCATATCAAACCAAAGGATAATCGGGGTCTTCAGCATAGAGAGTAACAAATTAGATGCATACGACGAGGAGGATCTGGAGCTTTTGGATGCTTTCGCCGGCTTGGCTTCTATTTCCATTGAGAGAGCAAGGCAACACCAAGAGATTTTGGAGAAAAGAAAACTGGAGGAGGAGCTCTCCATCGCTCGAAGAATTCAAAAGACCTTTTTGCCGGATAGACATCCAAAGATGCCCGGGTTTGACATTTCCGGCATCAATATACCCTCAGAGAAGGTGGGTGGAGATTATTATGATTTCATCCCCATAATTGAAAACCAAGTGGGAATTGCCATAGGCGACGTCTCCGGAAAAGGTATACCCGCTGCCTTGATCATGGCCTCTTTTAGAGCCAGCTTGATTGCTGAGATAAGAAACAACTATGCCATAAGAAGCGTCATGTTTAAAGTCAACAATCTGCTTTTTGAGAGCACGGAATCGGATATTTATGTCACAGCAGTATACGGAGTCTTGGATACCAAGAACAGAATCTTCACCTTCACCAATGCTGGTCATAACGCTCCCATCTTTAGACGCGCCGATGGAAGAATGGAATACTTAATTGAGGGTGGAGTGGTTTTGGGAACTTTTGAAAATTCAAAATATGAGGAAAGACCTTTAAGTCTCAGTTCCGGGGATCTAATAGTCCTATACACCGATGGAGTGACTGAAGCAAAAAACGAAAAGGAAGAAGAGTTTGGGACGAAAAGACTCAAACAAGTCATAAACGATTCATATCATTTGAGTGCGTCTGAGATTCAAAACAACATATACCAAGCGGTAAAAGATTTCACCGGCAATCTGCCGCAAGCAGATGATCTGACCATGATAGTGATTAAAGTTTTGTAGAAAGGGAATTTGGAGTAGCGACATGCGAAGCATCTTGACGACTTGTGTCGCGTGTCAATCCTGAAAACGCAGAGCAAGCTCTGCTACTCCAAAGAAACTGAGCAGTTACCTTGGTGAGCATTTATTATGGCTGTTAAGAAGAATTTGATAATGTGTTTAGTTTTGATGACTTTTGTCGGTTGTGTTTCTCAACCCAGATACACCTCTTACCCCATTGAGAGAAAAAGGCAATCTCCCCGTGAGGGTAAAAACGAAAGCAAAAAGGAAATCCTGTCTTTTGGAGAGGAAGGCAAAAGTAAGATAGACCAAGCTAAGATGGCAAAGATAATCGAGTCTTACCTGGGAACGCGTTATAAAAAAGGAGGGGCAAGTAAGAAAGGAATGGACTGCTCTGGATTTGTGATGAAGGTATATAAGGAATATGCCGGATTGAATCTTCCCCATGACAGCAAGAAGCTTTTCAAACTGGTGAGAAAAGTAGACAAGGGAGAATTAGGTTATGGTGATTTGGTCTTCTTCTCAGACTGGGGATTTTTACCCTCTCATGTGGGAATCTACGTCGGAGAAGGGAAATTCGTCCATTCCACAGAAGGATATGGAGTGATCGTATCATCTTTGAATGGAGAACGTTATCGAAAAGACTATATGGGCGCAAGAAGAGTGATACCTTAAGAAAAGGTCAAAGGTTAAAGGTGGAAGGTGTTAGCAAAAAATCCAAAACATGACCTTACACCTTAAACCTATCATCTACAACCTTTCCCCTAAAACCTTATTATGGCGCACAACGACATAAAAACTAAACTGGAAAATTTGCCCACCAAGCCCGGAGTATATCTGATGAAGGACAAATCAAGCAGAATAATCTATGTGGGCAAAGCAAAGTCTTTGAGAAACAGGGTAAGAGCATATTTCCAGGATACGTCCCCATATCATCCCAAAATCTCCGCTTTAATCTCCAAAATCTCTGATTTCGATGTATTAGCCACTGATTCGGAGATGGAGGCTTTGATTCTGGAATCGAACCTCATCAAGGAATACAAACCCAGATATAATGTGAACTTGAAGGATGACAAGAGATATCCATATCTTAAGGTTACCTGTGAGGTATTCCCCAGAGTTTTGGTGGTGCGAAGGGTAAAGAAGGATAAGGCTAAATATTTCGGTCCTTATACCAATGTCAAAGCCATGCGCCAAACTTTAAGAATCCTAAGAAGAATCTTTCCAGTGAGAAGTTGCAATGTCGTTTTGCCCTCACCAAGAAAAATCAAGCTCTGCCTGGACTTTTACATAAAAAGATGTTTGGGTCCCTGTGAGGGAAAGATAAGTGAGAAAGAATATAGGGAAATCATTGATAATGTTTGTCTCTTCTTATCCGGCAGAAACGAGGCTTTACTTTCCCATTTGAAAGAAAGAATGGAACGTTACGCCAAGAGGGAAAATTTCGAGATGGCGGCTTATATCAGAGATCAGATAAAGGCTTTGGACTCGGTGACAGAAAAGCAGAAGGTGGCGGATGTGGAGAAAGTCGACAAGGATATAATCGCCTTCGCACGGGAGAAATCCGAAGGATCCGCCTTCGGCGGAAAAGATATCTTGGTGGTTGCTCTGCAGATCAGAGAGGGGATTCT
>Ga0209636_10001681_pt1 | contig 22363 bp, 23 predicted proteins | sample DeeMarSWOR152_54_FD_187464 | JGI IMG/M metagenome (GOLD analysis project Ga0209636, IMG submission 187464) | Marine sediment microbial communities from White Oak River estuary, North Carolina - WOR-1-52-54 (SPAdes) (version 2) | ecosystem: Environmental > Aquatic > Marine > Intertidal zone >...
AAAAGTTTTTTCATTAAAACCACCCCTTCCTCGACTTTCTTTACCCCGACCTTAGGTTCATCCCATTGACTATAACCTTCAAACTCGTCTTTACTCCACCCCGCACCCACACCTAGAAAGGATCTCCCTTTAGACAATACATCTACGGTTGAGACCATTTTTGCCAGTAGCTGGGGAGGTCGTAACGGTATCGGTGTTACAAGAGTCCCCAGCTTGATATGCCTCGTCATTGCCGCAAAATACGCCAAAGTAACCCACGTTTCAAGCGTTTCATTACCCTGTGGACTCATATAATGATCAGGCAAAACAAACCCATCGACTCCGAGACCATCAGCCTTCTTAATTGCTTTAAGATTTAGCCATAACTCGCTGGAAAGGTTGCCCAAAGGCGGATGAATCCAGAACTTAACCACTATGGTTTCCCTAACCATTAAGTGAGGTGCAGGCTTTATACATTTTTTTCTAGGGTTCTGCAGACTTAAAGCATCTTGAAAGGTGGGTTTTGCCTGGATTTCTCTATCAGGCTTTCCCATTTGTTCTGTTGGAGTTCCATGATTCCAGATTTTTCCGAAAAAAATATAGGGGTCCAAGATTTATGCGTGAAAATCTGCTGTCTTCCTCTTCTCCTTTTGAAAGTGTCTGCTCCATGTTTCAGGGTAAGTAAGTTCTGGAAAGGGACAGGTTCTATGTTAACGCGCGAATCCTTAACATATTTACTGCCTCACAATTTTGTGATTACAGTTAGTGGACTGAGGACTATTTATAGCGCTTTGAGAAAAAGACGCGCGGGCCGTAAGTTTTATTATCTTTACGTCCCAACATACTAGACGAGGTTATCGGCTTGGGCAAAAGCAACTTTATTGTTGTGACCACACCTACGGTGCCTGGATACAAAATTAAGAGAGTTCTGGGCTTGGTCACGGGTCTTACTCCCAGAACCCGAGGGTTTGGTGGAGTATTCAAAGCCGGCTTTCAAGCGCTCAAAGGCGGAGAGGTCAAGGCTTTCACCTCCGAAATAGAAAAAGCCAGAAAACAAGCAATGGAAAGGGCAATACAGAAAGCAGAGGAGATAGGAGCGAACGCCATCGTTGGCCTAGACATAGAAACATCTGACATTGGCCAATCAAATATCACCCTGATATCCGCAACGGGTACCGCAGTCATAATAGAACCCGAATAAAGAGCCCAGCTGCCAACATTTGTCTTTGTCTCTGGATCAGCGAACTAAAAAACAAATGATCACACTGCATCTTGTTCTGGGCCCCACCAACAAGAAAGCGCTTCGACTGGACCCATCTACCTATAAATAAGGGGAGGGAGCTATCACGCTCAAGTATCAACGCAATAGCCTAGTCCTTTCTTAACCTTGACATTTACAACTATCATCACATACGCTCAGATCAGTTTTCCCGCCACCTAGCTTTGGAAATAGTCAAGACAGCAAAGACTATTGTAGTCGCTACCAAAATTAGCCATCGCATAACAACCATTTCAAAAGGCAGAGATAAAGAACCAGAATAAACCCTTATCAAACTTGCAGTGTTCGAAGTAGGAAACACAGCTGCTATCCAACTGAAGCTTCCAAGCATTTCCTCAGGATAATACACAGGCGGTATAAAACCCAACCCTATGCCCAGAATATTGGCAAGGTTGTTCAAAGTGTATGGACTGGCTTTCTTAAGATAGGTCGAAATTAGGAACCCTACGCTACTGAGGGCTGCCCAACATAGAATCAGAGACACTGCTGCCCAGAGCAAGGAAGAAAGCGTCAACACACCCAACCACATGGTCACTGCCACGAAAAAGATTAGACTTGGCGCAGAAATCATCAAAGGAGCCAAGGCGATTCCCATGGCATAAGCAATCGGATGAACAGGCATAGCAACTATCATCTCCCTTATCTTCACATACCTATCCCACGCAATGTCCTGAATCGCCGCGTTCATTCCAATAAAGCTAATCGTCGAAACCATTGCCCCTATCAGCCCGTAGCTGATGTCCGCACCGAAAACTATTATGAAATAAAGTGGAAGCGAGCTTATCATCCCCACGAGAAACATGACTAAAGGCTGCCTCTTAAGATCCGGCAAAGACTTGAGAGCCGTAATGACCAAGACGTCCTTTACTACTTTAAGATTCAATCTGTTTCTCCCCCAACCAGTTTCACAAAAACATCCTCAAGCGTGACAGGAGCAGTTTCAGCCTTCAACCCTTTCTTCAAAGCCGTCCCCACAATTCCTAGAGCTTCATCCTCATCCCTAACATAAACTATCCACTTACTGCCAAACTTCACAACCCGACTGCCATTTTCAACGAGACCCAAACTGTTTAAATCACCTTCTACAACCACTCGGAACTTCTCCTTCGCAAGACGCTTAATCTCTTCCGGTGTTCCTTCAGCAATCGCCGTTCCCATATGCATTATTACAAGCCTATCTGAAACCATCTCAGCCTCCTCCATGATATGCGTCGTCAACAGTATCGTCTTACCCTGCTCAACCATTTCCCTCAAAACAGCCCACACATTCCGCCGCGCCACAGCATCCAAACCGCTGGTAGGTTCGTCAAGCATAAAAATATCCGCGTCTGACGACAACGCTGACGCAATGATCGCACGTTTTTTCTCGCCACCAGAAAGTGTTCTGCACGTTCGATTTCGCAAATCCCACAATTCAACAGCCTCCAAAGCCTTCTTAGCAGCTACTTTCGCCTCATGCTTAGTCATACCACGAAGCAACGAGAAATAATACGCGTATTCCAGTGGGGTGAAGTTACCGTAAGTAGCCACATCTTGTGGAACAACTGCAATATGCTTACGCACTTCATTAGGCTGCGCCAAAACATCATAGCCTAAAACGTATGCTCCACCCTTTGTTGGAAAAAGCTGGGTGGAAATAATCCTCAGAAAAGTTGTTTTTCCTGCACCATTTGGCCCAAGCAATGTGAAGAGCTCACCTTTTCTGATAGAAATGTTAACGCCTTTCAAAGCCTCAACAGCTTCTTTGCTATAATAAACCTTGACGAGATTGCTTGATTTCACAGCATCCATCAATTTCACATTCTTTCTATTACACCATTTCAACTGGGCACCAAGTTAAGGCTTCTGGATAAAAGTGAACACAAGACTGGTCACTTATTAGACTGTTTTCTGGACGATTTGCGAGTTTTGTTTGGGAAGAACTGAAACAGACTCGAAGTATTTCACTTTTCCTTATATATGACGATAAACGTTTAATTCGGAAGCACATATTAGAGATGGGTGCTTTGATTGGGTAGTTTGTGGCTCGGAGCGTTTGTCGGTTTTCTAGTCACTATCTTTCTTGGATGGTGGCTTCCAGTGATTGCCCAATTGATAGGAGGGTTAGTTGCCGGAATCATAGCTGGACGAGGAGCTGGCAGAGGAGCACTTGCAGGCTTTCTATCTGGAATCGTAGGTGGAATAATACTCGGCATACTGGCAGTCATAGGCCTAACAGCCATAGGCGGCATCCTCGGCGGAATAATAGGCGCAATCGTTGGAATAGTAGCAATCCTCTTCAGCATAATTGGAGCCATAATCGCAGCGATAGGTGGACTAATCGGCGGGGCAATAGCGAAATAAACCAGAAACGCGTCATCCTTCTAGATCTAACATTAAGCCCCAGACTCTATTCCACACGTAGGTTCGGTTCTTATCCCATCATCCAACGTGCCACACAGGAACCCGTTTTCAAATCCCAAAATGAGCGTAAGGTTGAAGAAACCTAATTTTCCCGGTTGTCTTCATTTGATCCTCACGACGCCCCAAAGCAATTTCGGCAAACTCTTTCAACGTGTACTTGGCAAACGTCTGTGTTGATCTCCCATAAAGAAGACCGCTGCAAGTAGTATCAGCATACACATAGATTTCATCCTTGCCATTGTGATAAACAGCTTCTTCTGCATAACCATACTTAGGTTTTCTGAGAACTTTGAAGGGCCACAGTTTGCACGCTTTGGGTTTGTCATACTGTAATCCGCACAGATACCAGTTTGAGAGTCTGTATAGAAAGACGCATGAACCATTGGTTCTCCTTCTTATAAACAGCTTATTCAAGCCAGAAACCGTTTTATCAACTCCACAGTTTCTAACGATTCTATGCCACTCGGGAAAACTTAAAATAACACTATAGAACTTGCAACACTTACCGCAAGCAATGCATTTCCAGTCAGCAATGTATCGCCACGGAACAAACAACATTTTTTGTGCCAGCTTATTTCTGCCTTGACTTTGAAGAACTAGATGTCTCTTATTAAATCTATTTGCCAAAAGGTTTTGGCTTTGCCATTTTGAGGTGTTTAACCTGTGCTACGTCAATGTCTGTTCATAGCTCTAAAAGAAGTCTTGGAAGTAGTGAAACACTGGGCTTCGCAAAGCTCAACCTTTCTTGTATAGGTAAAGCGTGTGTGAAGGATATCCCAGTTTTGGGTTTTCGCAGAAATTATAAACCTTAACAGGTTTCCACCCAACAATCTCATAATCATGCGACACCACACGGGCTCCTTTCTTAAGCTCACCCTCAAGCTTAGGTTTAACCTTTTCATTCGCACTTGTTGTCAGATAAAGAAAAACAACATCTGCTGAAGACAAGTCCACCTTGAACATGTCGTTGTTCACCATCGTCACTCGGTGCTGAAGACTATGCTCGTAAACAGAGCCTAACGCCTTTTTCACCAAATCCTCCCTCAATTCAACTCCAACAGCCCTCGCACCAAAATCTTTAGCAGCCATTATAACTGTTCTGCCATCTCCTGCACCCAAATCAAAGAAAACGTCTCCAGGCTTCAAGTTAGCCAAAACAAGCATTTGACGAATCACTGAGGGCGGGCTTGGAACATAAGGCGCTATAAACAGTCCATGAACCTCCATTTCCACATGACTATTACTTTGGTTTAACCATTCTTTTGATCTTTTAAAAGTTTTCCACTAATGCTAAGCAACATAACTTGCCTTCTTAGGTCTCGGCCTTCGAGATTCTCCGCATTTCGCGCAGCTCTGAGCACATAATTCAAGGTATTTCTTCTCGTCTGTTAATAGAGCCTCCGCAGCGTCGCGGCATAATTCACTCGGCTCTTCACATCCGTGTTCTTTACAAAGACCCGATACGTGAAGGCACATGCCATGTACATCCTTCGGTTCCAACACAGCTCTATTCGTGCGAATCAGAAGGCACAGTTCCCTGGCTAGAACGCATGTTTTGACGTATTTAGTTCTTTTAAGGACCTCTTCTCTTAGTTTTTTTCGACTTATTTCCAAGTTTTATTTCTCCATAAGCAGATTAGAACGTTATCCAAACTACGGTGACGATTGATTTAAAAGTTGTTGTGAGTCTTAGCGTTACCAGAATCTTTTGCTCAAGGCCTTGCGTTCAGCTTCAAGAACCAACTCGTAAAATCTATCCGTAAGTTCGTGTTCTTTTTCAAGAACCACCATAACATCCGACGGTTTAATCCTTCTGGCACATAACGCCACAACAGCAGGTTTTCCATATCTCCCTATCAAGTGCGCTGTCTGCAATGCGCGCCTCTGTATTTTCTCTTCTGTTTTAGTTAGCTTTTCGCCTCTCTTTTCAACAATTGGAAGAACCTTCTCCTCTTCAACTTTAAGAAGACCTATTGCTGTGGAACCGCATCTCGGACATTTCGGCTTATCAGGCAAGTCCATTGCACGCACCATTTCAATGTAGTTCCAACAGCTTATGCAAACAAAAACACATGTTTCACTAAGCAGTCTTGCTTTCGCTGATTTTATGAGCACGGCTTTCATTCTTTCAGGAGGAATCAAATCGGTTTTCATGCTTACCCTTTCAATGCCCACACGGGCAACTGGACTTACGCTCCCATAAGTTTCGACTTTTTGCACTTGAATTTCGTCCTCCCGAATCTTTCCGAGAACACGAATAAGCTTTTCAAGTTTCAAGTCTTTTGTGAAAACTTCTTTTAGGGCCTCTTCATAGATTGGTGTGCCTTCAAAACTTTTTATCAGCCTTTGCAGGCTTATGCTGCTGAAGTCAGCCCATTTCTTTAAGGCTCCAAAGCGCCGTGCCACGTGAATCATTCTCCTCTTGAAAAGTCCAGTCTTTACGGTTGCTCTTGTTATGCTGTCTGTTATTGCCTTGTCAGACATGGTTCTCATTTCGTTGAACAATGTGACTATTTGGTTTGAGTTTGCGGCTCCCATTGTTTGTACGAAGATGCGGTACGGATCATGTTGAACCACTATGCTGTACCCGATTTTTTCGGAGAGCAACTGACCTATCAAATGTGCTAAAGCTCTGTTCGTAAGGGAGCCGAAGTGAGCGTGAATTATAACGAATTCTTCCCAGTCTTCGACTATTATTCGTTTGTCCGTAGGAACTGGGAGTCCAGAGTTCGCGTGCTCAACTGTTTCAGCTATGGCACGCAAAATATTTTCCTTATCAGAAGGGTACTGCTCACTCAGTTTGGCAGCAATCTCTTCTGGTGAAAGCCCGTTCCTCATTTGTTCTTCAACAAAGCCTCTGATAGAGCCTACTTCTTGTGCAATCTCAAACGGGACTGGAATCTGCTCGCCTATCCAGCTTGGAATGGCTCCAGTAGGATCATCAACTGGTTTAACGTGTACTTTTTCTCCGGAAACGTGTAGGATTTGCCATGGGCTTCCTCTAATGATGAATTTTATTCCTGGCTTGCCATATTCAGCCATGAAGGCTTCGTCCAGTACTCCTACGGCTGAGTCGCTTGATTCGTCAACTACAAGGTATTGCTTTTCGTCAGGTATCATGGATAGGTTTCCAAAATAGTATTCGAAGAGAGCCTTTGTTCTTCGCGGTTTTAAGGCTACTTTGTCTTCGAAGGAAACCCACGTTAGGCGTGGAAAACGGTGATGCATGTACCTGAGAATCTTTTCAATGTCTTCTATTGTTAAATCCTCGTATGGATAGGCGTTTCTATACATTTCCAAGATTTCATTGAATTCTAATCTTCTTCTCCTAAGCAACAAACCAGCGATTTGATGCGTCAAAGCATCGTAAGGCTTAGGGGGAACTTCAACGGGTTCAAGGTCTTCTTTCAGTGCTTTTTTGGCTATGGCTAAAGCTTCAAGAGTGTCATCAGAATCCATTGTGATGATTATTCCTTCAGCTATGCGTCCTATTCTGTGACCGCTTCTACCTACACGCTGTATTAGCCTCGTAACTTGTCTTGGACTCATGTATTGTATGACCATGTCTATTCTGCCCACGTCTATGCCTAACTCTAGACTGCTTGTGCAAACAAGTCCCTTTAATCCGCCGTTTTTTAGTCCTCTTTCAGCAGCAATTCTGGAAGGCTTGGCAAGAGAGCCATGGTGTATTGATACCGGAAAGTTCATGTCCCAAACTTTGAATCTGCTTGCTAAGACCTCAGATATTGCCCTAGTATTCGTGAATAATAGCACTGATTTACGTTTGTTTATGTAGTCGCGAATTATCCTCAACCTTGCTGCGACTTCTGGGTGAGTGTAAAGCTTTGTAGAGAGCTTGTCGTCATCAGCTTCGGGTTTTGGAAAAATTACTTTAAACCTCAATATTCTTGCGACCGGGACATGGACGATTTCAACGCTTCGGCCTTTTCCAACGAGAAACTGAGCCACTTTTTCAGGAGTGCCAATGGTTGCAGACAAACCTATTTTTTGAAAGTCTCTATCGACTATCCACCTGAGCCTTTCTAATGCCAGGGATAGTTGACTTCCACGTTTGCTGTCAGCCATCTCGTGTACTTCGTCGATTATTACCCAGCGCACATGTCTTAGGTGTTGACGTAGTATCCACCCTGGTAATATAGCCTGCAGAGTCTCAGGAGTTGTGATTAGGATTGTTGGTGGGCTTCTGGATTGTCTTGTTCGTTCTTTTGTGTCTGTGTCGCCGTGTCTGACAGCCAATTTTATGTCCAGGTTGTTGCACCACCATTCAAGCCTTTCAAGCATGTCTCTGTTTAAAGCACGTAAAGGTGTAATGTACAAGAGTTTTATGCCCGGTATCCTTTGAGGTTCTTGAAGAAGCATGCTTAAGACTGGCAGAAAAGCAGCCTCAGTCTTGCCAGTTGCAGTTGGTGAAATAAGCAGAACGTTTTTTCCTTCAAGGATTTTTGGTATGGTTTTCTCTTGTGGTTCTGTTGGTTTCGAGAATCCCCTCTGCTTAATCAACTTTCGAACTGGCTTGACAAGTAAGTCAAAAGCGTTTTCTGGAGACTCTTTCAAGTCTGGTTAGACCTCAAGTGCTAAGGGAATAAGCAGAAAACCAAAGGTAAAAGCATTTTGGAAAGTCACACGGTTCTTTCAAAACAAATAGACTTTCGTTTGAATATGTAAAAAAATAGTAGGGGAAAGGTTTAGTCTATTGATGTTACGTGTGCTTTTGTTCTTATCACTGGCGTATGAGCGTAGTCTCCCCAGCTTCCAGCCACAACCAACTTGTCAGAAACAGCGTCCACATTCTTCAGCAAATTCAATAAGTTATCCAAGAGCCTAGATTTCTTTAACGCACCAGCTACTTCACCGTTTTCAAGATGGTAAAGCCCCATCCTCAAAACGCTTGTAAAGTCTCCACGTGTCGGATTCGTCAACCGGGTGTAATGGAAACGCCGGACAAGCAAGCCTTTCTGGGTTTCTTCCACTATTTCATCTCGCTTCCATTTCCCAGGCTTAAAGTGTGGATTTCCGGGAAAAGGAATCGGCTCACCGTTGTAGTTTTTGCCTGGAAAAGAGCTTACGCCAACAGCGAATGATGTCCTAATAGCGTTTCCAGTCGTCTTCTTCTTGTCAATGGCTCCATAAAAGCTGTCATAAACGAATTTTTTCAAGACTCCTTTGTTGATTATTATTTGCTTTTTCGATGGTGTTCCCTCGTCATCAATGGGGGTTGAACCCACACCATTAGGCATCAATGGATTATCAATCAAAGTTATCTGCGGACTTGCTATTTTTTTGCCTACTTTGTCTAGAAACAGCGGATAGTAAAGCTTTGCAATCATCGGGCTCACCAAGTAAGAAACGTAGGCAATTACTTCCTGTGCTGGCTCATAATCTAATATCACCGTGTAAGTGTCTTCCTTCAACTTCTTGGATTTCAGTCCAGAAACAGCCATCTCTGCAGCTTTCTCTCCAATATCCTTAGGCTTCAATTCTCTTAGGCTTCTTCCAGCAGTTGCCTCAGAACCCTCAGAAACGCTCTTGCCACGCTTTGCAGTTGCGTTCAAACTAGCTTCGAAAAACGTTCCTCTATTTCTGGCTAAAACTCCATGACTATTCAACACCAAGGTTTCATAATTAACAACGTTCAAAACTCCAGCATTGTCCACGATTTTCTTACTATGTCCCAATGATGCCTCAACCATGTCGTAGGCGAGTTCGACAGCTTTCTCAGATAGAAGCTCAGCCAGCTTTCTACTGTAAACTCCAGCAACCTTCGGCATTTTCCTTGGTTTTGGAAAAGAATATTTGAAGGGCAGCTTTCTGGCTTTTGCTGTGGATGTAGCCGCGTCGACAAGTTTTTTCAGAGATCTCTTTGAAAGGTCTGCTGTTGAGCTGAAGCCCAGCATGTTACCTTTAATCACCCTTAATCCCAAACCTATGTCATGCACACCCTTAGATTCGAAAACAGCGTTGTTCGCCAAACGTATCGTAAGCACCTTGTTTGACACTACGTAAGCCTCAGCCTCATCAAGTCCCTTCTTCTCAGCGATTTCCAGAACAGTCTTTCCAGCTTCTCTCAAACTTGTCAAAATTGATGCCATTTATTGCACCCCCAAAATCGTGGCTACTCCGCGAATGTATGGGCCGCCGTTTCCAACGTAAAGTGCCTGCATTGGGTCGCCTTTTCCACACCCAGGCAAAGGCAAAACTTCAATCCTTTTTGTGAAAGCGTTCATGCTTTTGAAGAACTTAGGCGCGATAGATGTTAATGCTACGTCTCTCAAATGCGTAGTTAACTCCCCATTTTTTATTTCGTAGGCCTCTTGGGCGCTGATTGTCCAGTTGTAGCGTTTGTCATCTATTGATGGATGTCGCATACAAGAGATTAGGTATCCATGCTTAGTTTCTTCGATTAATTCCTCTTTTTTCCAGTCACCTTCACCGAAGAAAGTGTTCGACATACGTATCAACGGGATATACTCAAACGTTATCGCACGCATCCCCGCGTTTGGCTTGACCCCGAAGACAGCGGCGGTTTCCCGGCTCTGCATGTGTCCCTTCAGAACACCCTTTTCGATGAGCACTTTACGCTCAGCCTTCACGCCTTCATCATCGTACAGATAGTAGCCCAAAGTGCCGTTGATTGTTGGGTCATCATAGGCCGTCAAGTGATCTGAGCCTATTTTCTCACCGATTTTCCCAGCCCACCATGTCGTTCCAGCCCAAGCAGCTTCACGTCCAAGAACCCTGTCAGCTTCACTTGGGTGCCCAACAATTTCGTGAACAAGTAAAGCGGCGTAGTCATTGTCAAGAATAACTGCGGCGTCGTTCTCTGTTTTACAGGCTTTGGCTTTCAGCAAGCTCTCCGCCTTGCGTCCAACCTCTGAGCCTATTTTTTCCATGTCATTCTTCCGGAATATCTCGTACCCTCCAGAATGCCCAATAATTCTGTCATAAAACTGTGTCACATCACCTCTCTTAGAATCAGCTTTCAACGAAGCCCAAGCCACCGAGTTAGAAAAGCTAATTCTTGCGCCCTCACTGTTTGCAAAGACTTTTTGGATTTTTATTCCAGTGTATTCTGCAATTCCCCGAACGATTTTCTTGGATGTGTAGAGCTTTTTCTCCCAAGTGATTATTTGTTTCAACTTATCCTCAAAGGCTACGTCTTCGAGGTCAACCTTTACTTTGGCCTTGTATGAAGTCTTGTAGGCTTTTGCCGGTGCAAGTTTCGCTGGTGTTGGAACGTGTTTGCTTGACGCTTTTGCCACTTTGAACGCAATTTTCGCGGCTTGTCTTATGCCTTTTTTTGTCAGATCTGCTGTTGACTGAAAACCCCATGCACCATCAACTAACGTTCTCACGCCAATTCCACATTTGCGATTGATGATCCCACGCTGAACTTTACTGTTGGCAACTATTATTATCTCATTGTAATGGTCCTCAAGCCGGGCGTCAACATAGTCTGCACCAAGTTTAGAGCCATGTTGAACAGCAAATAACGCTAAATCTTCCTTCATAGACCAGTCCTTCCGGTTAATACACGCATTTTAGAGTTTAGCTTAAAAGTTTTTGCCGAATATACGGCTTTTTGTAGAAAACATGTCTAAACGCGATGTTCAAACAATGGTTTTCTATCCCAAAACAATGGAAAATTTTTTATCCATCATCATCAGAAACCATGGTTGTTAACAATGTTGGAGGAAAATTGAATGGCTAAATGTCCAAAATGTAGTACAGACGTAAATAGACCGAGAAAAGCATGGAAAATGGCTGGACGTCCAGACAGAAAAGGAAAAAGAATGGAACTGGAAATCGGACTTTTCGACTGTCCTAAATGTAAGAAATCCTTCCGAAAAGTGTTGAGCAAAAAGAAAATTCCAGCCTAGAAACGCACTGGCGCTGGCTGCTGCATGCCAGAAACACAAAAAAGACAAAACCAAACTGTGTTCAGAAGGCATAGAGCTTTAGAATCATCCCGCCTTTCCCCATTTTTCAAAAATTAAGCGTTAAGTTTTAAAACATCCCAGACTATGTCAACAAGAGCACATCGATTAAACGAAGGCATGACATTGACGATGAACACGATCCCAAAAATTTGGGAAAACGAGTACTTTAAAACCGCAATAATGGTAATCTTGATTATTGCAGTAGTTTTTGGCTTCTGGTACGGCTCGCAATTAGTGTTAAATACACGATATCCAGCATTAGCTGTGGCTTCCGGTAGCATGTGCAAATCTCATGGCATGAATTGCGATGGGTGGTCCCATCCGTTTGGCCAAACACTACATGTGGGAGACCTAATCATAATCCAAGGAGTGGGCCCGGAAGAAATCGAGGGAGCTCCGTATCCGGATGGTGACATTATCGTATTTCATCAACCGTCTGCTGGTGGTGAACTAATCGTTCATAGGGCCATTGATGAGGTTGAAAGGGATGGGATATGGTATTTTCAGACAAAAGGTGATGGCAACCTTAGCCCTGACCATGGAGAGGTTTCAGAGGATCAAGTGGTTGGCAAAGTTATTTTGCGGGTTCCTTGGATTGGGCATATCGCCCTTTTGCTACACAATTCCTCTGGAATGTTTATAATAATAATTCTGATAGTTATCTTGGTGATTGTGGAGTTTATAATCCCAGTATTTTCACGCGAAAAAGCTGAAGTTAAGCACGGAGAAGAGGCGGAGAAGATAACTGAAACCTAAGGCTTTATAAGGCGTACTTATAAAGGGTACGTCAACATTAGCTTGTGAGAAGTGTTGTTTATGCCGAAAGCCATATACATACATATCGAAAATGTTGTTGCTTCTGCCACCTTAAATCAGAGAGTCGATTTGAACGCAGTTGTAAAGGGTTATCCAGGTGTGGAGTACCGTCCAGAACAGTTTCCGGGGCTGGTGTTCAGGTTGAAAAGGCCAAAGACAGCCACCTTGATTTTTAACTCTGGAAAAATGGTTTGCACGGGAGCGAAATCCGAAAAGGAAGCTCGTAGAGCAGTTAAAAAAGTGGTTAAAGAACTGAAGAAGGGCGGGATAATAATCATCAGCAAACCTGAGATGAAAATCCAGAATATCGTCGCCTCAGCAAGTTTAGGTGGACTGATAGATCTGGAAAAGGCAGCATACGATCTAGGAAAAACGATGTATGAACCTGAGCAGTTCCCAGGGTTGATATACAGAATGGCTGAACCAAAAGTTGTTATACTATTGTTTGCAAGCGGTAAACTGGTCTGCACAGGAGCAAAAAGAGAACAAGATGTTTACGATGCGGTAAGTAAGCTTCACGTGATTCTAGAGGAAAAAGAACTCATATTCTATGAATAGACTTCACCCGTGCAATTCAGTTTTCGCCTGCTTTCATCCTTTTTTGATCTGCTTCAAAATGGTCTTCAGTTGCACTTCGTCTATTGCTCCGATTTCGTACAGTCTGTTGGCTATCTCACTCATCTTTAGCAGTGCATGGAGTTTTATTCCTTTTTTGTCAAGTTTTTCTCTTCCTCTTTCTTCTCTGTCTAGGAGCACTACAGCATCTGTGGCGACTCCTCCCTCAGCCTCTATGGCTTTCGTTGCCTCTATTAAAGATAGACCAGTTGTGATTAGATCGTCAATTAGTAAGACACGATCTCCGGATGTGAGAATTCCTTCTACTCTCCTCTGTCTTCCATGAAGCCTTACGCCTTTGCGGATGTAGAGAAAGGGCTTCTTCAAGTTGTAGGCGATTAAAGAAGCAAATGGTATGCCTGCAATGGGAATTCCGGCTATTCTGTCAAAACTCTTTACCTTTATTTCTTCTTTAATGAAACCAGCTTGTAAGTTGCAGATTTTTTGGAAGGCGTCTGGAAAGCTTGGAATTATTCTCAAGTCTATGTAGTATGGGCTTATTTTTCCACTTGTGAGTTTGAAGACCCCAAACTTTAGGGCGCCTATCTTGTTTAGGATTTTGCAGATTTCAGCTTTTACGTCTTCTCTGCTTTTTTTCTTTGGCAATGTTTCACGCCTTCTTAGAGACTTGGTAGATTTTGCCTACTTCTGGGATTAGACATTTAACATTTGGCATGTCCTTTTTGAGGAGTTCGGCAAAATTCTTTAGGTCTTCGGTTAAGCCTGTGTGATAGGGAACAGCCACCTTAGGCTTTGTTAATCTTGCGATTTCAACACCAGTTTCGGGCGACGTGCCAGGCGCAATTCCAACAGTGCAGAAAACTACGTCGAGTTTTTCTCTTTCTCCTATTGTTGCCATTTCCGGAAATGGTAAACTGTCTGATGTATGGTAAACCTTGACCCCATCTTCGCTCGTAATTATGAAAGACGCTGGTGAGGCTGCTGGATGGTTACTTTTTTCTGCTTTGACCGAAACTTCTCCGAACTTCACTTCTGAACCTGACTGAATCTCACGTAATTTTTCTGGAGGAATTACGTTCTGAAGTCTTTGTGTGGATGTTGAGTCAGCCACGATCTCACATTGTGTGAACTTATTGATTTCTGAAACAAGTGGTTGGTCTAAATGATCATAGTGTTCATGTGTGATTAAAACAGCGTCAAGGTTCTTGAAGTTTCGGGGTTTAACGTCAACGGGGTCTATGACTAACGTTTTTGAGGGAGTTTTGATGGTTACTCCAGCATAGCGGTTAAACCACATAAACAGGATTTGATTTTTTCCAGGAGTTTTTTTAATTGACATGTAAAATCCCACAAAAATATTATTGTGTTAAATACTTAAAAGACCTTTGATAAGGAGGTCCGTTACACTTAAAAGACTTGTAATAGCCTTTAACTTCCATTGGAGCGAAGCTAAACATGGTTGATGTGTGGCTTCCCTATGGGAAATCAGAGATATGCGTGAGAATTCCAACTCGAAACTTCTTGGGTTCAATCGAACCAGTGCGCAAACCTGGTGTACTGGACGCTAGAGTGGAGATTGAAAGGGCTTTAAGGGAGCCTCTAGGCTCTAAAACTTTAAGCGACATTGTAAAACCAGAACACAAAGTGGCAATAGTTGTCGATGATGCAACCAGACCTGCCCCGAGCAATCTTATGGTTCCGCCAATACTTGACGAGTTAAATATGGCAGGTGTTAAAGAAGAAAACATAGCGGTTATTTTCGGGTGTGGCACGCACAGGGCGGTTACTCGTGAAGAAGCCGTAAGGCTGTTCGGTGAAGATGTTCTTAACCGTGCAGAAGTCGTGAGCCACGATTACAAGGCTCAAGATCTAGTTTATTTAGGTAAAACTAAGAAGCATGGCACAAAAATTTATTTGAACCGTGTTTTCGCCGAAGCAGACACTAAAATCTTGACAGGAGACGTGTGCTTTCACTACTACGCTGGTTACGGCGGAGGGAGAAAAAGCGTTTTACCTGCGGTTGCTGGCGAAGAATCGATAAAGCACAATCATGTCATGCTTTTGCATCCCAAAGCCAAGACAGGGGTCCTGGACGGGAATCCGATTCATGAGGACATGGTTGAAGCAGCAAAATTAACAAAGGTGGATTTCATATTAAACGTCGTAATTAACAAGGAGGGAGAAATTGTGAAAGCCTTTGCTGGCGATTTGGAACAAGCATTTTACGAAGGAGTGAAACTTGTTAACGAGATGTACCGTGTGCCGGTAGATCGCAAAGCAGACATAGTTGTTGTCAGTCCAGGTGGGCATCCAACGGATGTGAATCTTTTCCAAGCCTATAAAGGTGTTGACAGCGCCCTCGAAGTGGTTAAACGTGGTGGAGTGATAATCCTTGTAGCTGAATGTCCTGAAGGGCATGGAAACCAAGTTTTCTATGATTGGATGGTTAAGTTTAAGGATTTGAAAGCTGTTGAAAGGGAGATTAAGCGCCGTTTTGTCTTAGGCGGGCACAAAGCCTATTATTTGATGAAAGCTTTACGAGGGGTTCAGATAATTTTGGTTTCATCGATGCCGGATTATTATGCCGCCAATGTTTTCAGATTGAAAACGGCTAGAGCTGTAAACGATGCTTTGAATGAGGCTTTCGGCACTGCTGGAAAAAAGGCGAAGGTCTGGGCGATTCCTTATGGAAACTCTACGTTGCCCGAGATCAAGACAGGCGAAGAGTGAAGAGCTTTGCAAGTTTTCGAAAAGCAATTATAACGTGGAAGGAATTAACATAGCTTAAGTTCACGTTAAGGACCGAGTTGGAAAAGGGATAACGTTTGCAGCAAACCTTCAAACTGCGGAAATTCAATACAAACGACCTGGAACGTATTATATACATCAATCGTACTTGTTTACCAGAGAACTATTCAGATTATTTTTTTGTTGATTTGCATCGCAGGTTTCCGGAAACTTTCATCGTTGCGGAAGAAAACGGTGAAGTTGTAGGCTACATAATGTGTCGAATTGAAACAGGTTTATCAAGTTTTATTCTGCGTGGATTAATTAAGAAGGGTCATATCGTTTCTTTGGCTGTTGGGCCTCAGAATAGACGTAAGGGCATAGGAGAAGCTTTGGTTACTAAGGCTATGGAAAAAATGCAATTGTACAAGGCGAAACAGTGTTTTCTAGAAGTTAGAGTTGCCAACACAGCAGCAGTAAACCTATACAAAAAGCTGGGATATGAAGTTTCTCGCACAATTCGAAGTTACTATGCAGATGGAGAAGATGCTCACGTGATGACAAGAGAACTTCCCTCCGGATAGTTTGCTATTTTGAGATGATATGAATGGGACCTGTAGAGTTTGCACTCGTATCAGTAACCTCCATCATTGCTGTAATGAACCCTACAAGCACCGTGGCGATTTACATCGCTCTGACCAAAGACATGAACTCAGAGCAACGTCACAAAGTTATTGCAAAATCCATGAAAATATCCTTTATTGTTCTAGCCTTCTTTGCTTTTACAGGACAGCTTCTCTTCTTGGTCTTTAACATAACGCTTGCTGCGTTCAAGATTGCAGGAGGCATCTTGTTGGTGACAAGTGCGTTTTCAATGCTTAATCCTAGAAAGAGGGATTTTTCTCGGGAAGAACTTGAGAATATTGCCATAGTTCCGCTTGCATTTCCTCTCACAGCTGGGCCAGGAACAATTATGGCGGTAGTGCTTCTTGTTTCTGAGGCAAGCAGCCTACTGGAGGCTTCTCTTGTCTTCGCGGGAATTTTTGCTGGAGTGACAGTGTCCTATTTGGGAATGACGTATGCGCCTAGAATATTCAAGTTTCTAGGTGGAGAAGGTCTTCATGTTATAACGAGATTGATGTCGATAATTGTGTTGGCTATAGCAGTGCAATTCATGATCAGCGGGATCGCTGAGATCATACCTACATTGTAGTATCTGTTCTTCAACGAATGCATGTTTGTTCAGGATTATTTCAACTGCATCTAAACAATCAGTCCTAATCCTACTGATTCGAACCTTCAACCTCGAGGCGAAGAGAATTCAGAAGCGTATGTGTTCTGATTTTTTGTTTAGGAAGTTTATTGCTTGAAGCACGGATTTTGCCAATCCTAACAAGCCAAGAAGCATAGCAACCGCCAGAAACAAGCGAAGGTCAACAGCCAAATTTACATCTTGAACGGTCATGCCCACTATCCCACCATTCAACGACAAAGCCAAATAAAGAATCGTGAATAATGCCTTTGCAGCGTTAAAGAAATGTTGAAAAATCGTTCCCGAAGTAAGTTCCCCAATAATCATTAGACAAATGTAAACCACAACAAAGATTTCAACGATTTGTTGAATATTTGGAACTATTTCTGAAACTGGAGCCAAAAACATCGACAAAACAAGGTATATTACGTAGAAAATGAGACCTTTTATGGAAGCTTTTATTGCTTTAAACAGGAATTCTCGAAGACGCTTATTCGAGTCTCTTTTTTCCTCAGCCATAAGAAATCACCAAAGGTCCAAAGTTGAAAAACGGGGTCAAGAAATATACTTCGAAATATCCGCTTTCAGTTATTGCCGCTACTGGAACGTCAAGCTCCACTTGCCCATAGTATGGCGTATTTTGTGGAGTTTCAATGGTTTTCTGTCCTTCACTCATAAGAATATTGGCGTTGTTATACATGCGCATTTGGATGCTGCCAGTCAAGTCAAAGGAGGCGTGATTTTCAAAATTTATTGGAATAGTGGCTATCATGTGGGTCACATTAAATCCACTGTATTCGATTTTGCCTAGTGTGAAGTTGTACAGGGGTGCACCCCAAGGTACGGAAAGGTTTCTTGAGGTTTGAACTGGAATAACGTCAGCAAGTTTGATGCTAACGGTTTCAAGCACTTCCAGTTCTGTGTCGTTGAATAAGTAGTCTTGGCTGTTTCCCAACAAATCATTAATGTCTATTGTATCTTCGTGAGTTGCCATTATCTGTCTGCCTTTTTCTATGACAGGAACAAACGTTGATGCTCGTGAGATCATGAAGCCTTCACGGTCTGAGATTTCCGTTGTCACATTGAAGGAGCCTATATCGTAGTAGCCTTTGTTATCGATTGTTATGGGCAGAGAAAAGAGGATCTCATTGTCCGAACTTAAGCCTATTCGTGGTTCTCCGAAATCAAACTTAACATCTTTGGCGGAATAAACAGCAGAAATGAAAAAACCAATTAGGAATATCCAGAAAAGCGTTGTAGCTATACCTACCATTCGAATCAGTATTTTCATAGTTACTCCTTTTCCGGGCGTTTGTACACATTTCAATAGTTGGGTGATTCTTGCGAAGAGCTATTTTGTTGCTGTTGCTCTTGTGAAGGCTGCTGTTCTCGCTGTGAAGGTTGTGATTGCGGCGGTGAAGCTTGCTCTGGCGGTATGACTATGACTTCCGGCTCTGGAGTCTTAGGCTCTTCCTTTGGCTTAACCTCTTCTTTCGGCTTTTCAGGCTTCGGTTCCTGTGGTGGCTTGATTTCTTCCTTTGGATGTTCAGCTTTCTGCTTTTGAGGTGTGGGCTTGGTCAACACTCGTTTTGGCGGAACAGCTTTTGGTATCTTAGGTGCTTGAGCGATTATCGTTATACCTCTGATGGTTAAGAGTGAACCTATCCACCCCATAACTCCGAGATACATTGTGCGTATGCAAGTGGCAATTAGAGGAGCCAATGCTTCACCAAAAGTCCTTATCAGATCCTCTGAAGCAATTATCGATAGGCTCTGTGTTAGAAATCCATAGGCGCTTATGAAAGTAAAGATTAGCAGCGCTGCACCTATTATTAAAACGGCTAATCCGGAAAGGGCTATCTTGTCTCTGAAATTTTCGAGCATGGTTCTGGCCCCGTTTTAATGGAATGTGAAATGTAATATTAAATCTTCTGACACACTAAACAAAATCTAAACTAGATATCAAAAATCAAACATAACAATTAAAGACACATTTTTCTTTGTTAAATCTAAGTTCACTTTTTGCTTTACTCTTTGTCCATTCATTCAATCATGATTCACGCTTATTTTAACGCTTAAAGGTTGCAAAAAGACCTTCAAGTTTCTACGTTCCCAAAAAACCATTTATGCAATTTCCGTGTTAACAATTTTTATATAATTCTTTGACCATTATTCTGTCGGGAGAGGCGAAAAAGACACTAACTCTCCAAAGCCTCAAAAGTCACAAATCACGTCGCTGTAAGCAAGAGGCTGTTCAGCATTAGTTCCAACTTACGTGGATACTCAATAGAACTTTCGTTTCCAGATTCGGCCAGCGAAAGTCGAAGCCGAAATCCCTCTCCCTCCTTTTTATGCACGTTTTACCGTGAAGAAATCCGCGTTTTGCCTGTTTCTTCGCGAAAAAGCCTCAAAAAACGGCGGAAATTGAGAGAGAAAAGAGGTGGTAAAAATTGACAGAAAAAGATTGACTGAACTATAGCGACAAACCGAGTTTCTGATAGACTTTCTGTTTGTTTTCTTCAACCTTCCTTTTGACGTCTTCGAAGAGGTTGTTTCCATGCGAGTCAATGGCAATTGCCAGCGGACCGAATTCTTCAACGTCTAGAATCCACATGGCTTCAGGCATTCCTAAGTCAAGCCATTCAACGCTTCTCACGCTTTTTATGGCTTTTGCAGCTAGTATTGCAGCTCCACCAGTGAAAGCTCCGTAAACAGCACCATACTTTGCCATGGCATCTGTTGTTCTTTTTCCCATTCCACCCTTGCCAATTATTACTCTAACCTTAAAGTTCTTTATGAACTCGTCCTCGAAAATCTCCATTCGCGTGCTTGTTGTTGGACCTGCCGCAACTATGGTCCATCTGTCTTCTTTTTTCTTCACGATTGGACCGCAGTGGAAAACAGCTAATCCTTCTAAGCTTAGCGGTAAAGGCGTACCCTGCTTGAAATATTCTAAAGCTCTCTTGTGAGCTTGATCCCTTGCAGTAAACATCGTCCCGCTTAGATATAACACATCGTTTACTCTCAGTTTACGTATTTCCTCCTCCGATATTGGAGTCTTAAATTTGTATACGGCCATTTTATTTCACCTCACTTGACTCTATGACTTAAATATTCAACCGTTCCGTCTGCACTTATTCTTGCAGTGGCTCTTCTTGCAGCCCAACAATTGAATGCAACAGCCGCTGGATAGGACGCCGGATGCCTATAAGCATAGTCTATGTTTACGCTTAATACTGTGATTTTTCCGCCAAGTCCCATTGGTCCAATCCCAGTCATGTTTACAGCCTCTAAAATCTCTTTTTCAAGCTTTGCCATTTCAGGATCTGGATTCGCCACGTTCAAAGGTCTCAGCAAAGCTTTCTTCGCTATTTTCATGGCAATGTCAGAGCCTCCGCCTATTCCAACGCCTAGAATGTTTGGCGGACAAGGTTTCGCCCCAGCCTTCATAACAGTGTCAACAACGAACTTCTTCACTCCTCTTATTCCTTCGCCTGGAACAAGCATACCCATGACACATGTGTTCTCTGAACCCCCGCCTTTTGGCAGTACTGTCATCTCTATTTCATCTCCTGGCACGATTTCCCAATTTATCCATGGTATCAATCTTCCAGTGTTGTCTCCACTATTTTTCTGAGTGAAGGGGTTAACGGCGTTCGGACGAATAGGAACCTCCACAGTGGCTCTTCTCGTAGCTTTTATCAAAGCTGCTTCAATCTTGTCAAGGTCTTTTGCTCTGGCACCAGCTTTAATGTAAAATATTATTGTGCCCGTGTCTTGGCATATTGGCGCCTGATATTTCTCGGCAAGTTCAATGTTGTCCAAAATAGCTTTTAACTGTGTTTTTCCTGCGTCACTTGTTTCTTCAGCGTATGCCTTTTTTAGCGCTTGTTTTACATCTTCTGGCAGATAAATTACCGCTAGTTTTAGAAGTCTAAAAGCAATGTTCTCCACAACATTTTCTATTTCCAAAGTGTCTTTCCCTCTGCCTTTAGCTCATAATGAAACATTGTACTTATAACTTATTTTGCATCTATTTGGCTTTACTGATCAATGCAGTCTAGAATTGGATCTAAGATTCAGTGTTATTGGCAAACATTAACAATGAAAAGTTGGATGGCGCCTTCTAACAGCTTAACTAGACGAGTTAATCAGAATTGTTTACATTAAAAGCGTGCAAAGCAAATAAAGGATGATTACAAGGATTTGTAGGGATTGCTTATGAGAAAGAGTTTGGTTATCTTCGGCTTAGTTCTTTTCATTGTTGGCGTAGTTTTGGGCTTTTACGCTTCTCAGAGAAACTGCTTGATAGCCTTCATTACAAGGGGCTACATGAGTTTGTGGACGGCCATGGAGATTCTAGGCGGGATTATAGCGTTAGCTGGCATCATGATCGGACTAATTGGTTTCGTCGTGAAAACTTGAAGCTCAGCCACAAGTATCCAGTTGCGAAAATAGCCGAGCCTAGGTCAGAGTGAAGCATAGAAAAAGAAGGTAGGACTAGACTACATTTGGCTTTACGTTGATTCTTTTTCAACCGCGTGCCATTTTCGGTTCTAGGAGTGAAGAACCCCTTTTACTGAAACCAGCAAAGTTGCTATGACGAGAGCTTAATCAAGGAATTCTCCTTTCAAAACTTTTTCCAACACTCTGTCAAAATCCATCAGTTCAACGGTTGCTATTTCATCAACGTTGAAACTACCTTTAGGCTTTAGGCTTTTTGTGAAGAAGATTTCGACGGTTCCTGACATGTTGCCGGGATTCCAGTTGAATCTTCCGATCCATTCAAGCTTTTCAGCAGTATAGCCTGTCTCTTCTTCTAACTCTCTTAAGGCCGCCTGCTCAAGTGTTTCTCCATCCTCCATACCACCTGCAGGTAGATCATAAATCAACTTGCGTAGAGGATGCCTGTATTGCCTTGTGAGAATCATCTTATTGTCTTCGGTAAAGGCTGCTACTGCCACAGCGCCCGGAAAAGCCCCTGCAGTACCGGAACCTCTGAAGTAAAGCCACTCATGCCTCGAACCATCAGCAAATTCCAAAACGTCTTCAACAACAATCCTACCGTGCTTTTTGTAGAGAACTCGAGATTCCAAAACCTTGACGCTGTCAAACTTCCCCATCAGAACACTTCCCCGTCACCGTATATTTTCGCCACGCTTTCTATATCTTTTCTTAGCGCGCGCTTTTTTCTGGATACTTGTTAGAACAAAAGAAGCCATCTTATGACAGTAATTGGTACTGATTTTAACTGTGGAGAGACCTGTTGGGCTCTATAACGTTTAAATATTTTCTTTCGCCTCTTCAGGTGTGGTAATTATCCATGGTTTCAAATGGTGAAAGCGCTGTAGAGTTAAGGAGGGTGGCTAAGCG
>Ga0209636_10001683_pt1 | contig 22347 bp, 21 predicted proteins | sample DeeMarSWOR152_54_FD_187464 | JGI IMG/M metagenome (GOLD analysis project Ga0209636, IMG submission 187464) | Marine sediment microbial communities from White Oak River estuary, North Carolina - WOR-1-52-54 (SPAdes) (version 2) | ecosystem: Environmental > Aquatic > Marine > Intertidal zone >...
ACTCAAGGATAATGGGATTTTTATTTTTAAAATATATCTTATTCCATTTTCCTTTAAGGGAGAATGTATTCTCGAAAATATCTTCAAAACCAGGTTGAAAAACATTTTTAAATGTTTTCATCTCGGCAAACTTGATCAACTTAGCCTTACCCACAATGATACATTTAGAGTTCTTTTTCCTACCTGTTTTTTTCTACACGCAGTCCCACATCGAGGATGAATGGAAGTTTTTCAATTCTCATTGCTTGCTCATACTCAAATATATACATCCCTTTCTGAGCAAAACGGACATTTTGTTTGTATAATCTTTGCAGATCCCAGATATCCCCAAGTCCTTTGCCAAGCCATTTTCCCTTTTCATCCGCAAGGATGACCTGGACAGTATCTTTTACTGAGTGACCTGAAGGAGCAGTGGTGGTAATGAAAAGATAGAGATTGCTGACAGGATACATGCCTGTATTTCGGACATTAATATAGAGATTATGAGGAGTGATAGTATCCTGGATGATAACTTCAAAATATACTGGATCATTCCTGTCCCAGATTCCATCAGGGATCCGTATATTTTTTTCATAAACACGGTCAGGATCACACGAACAAAGCAGAAGGCCAGAAAGAAAGAAAAAAATTAAAAAATGACGATTATACATACATTATGAACGTTTTTTCTGCTGTTGTTTTCCTGATTTAATGGTTCCTTCGTCAGAATTTGAATAATTCTCTTGTTTTTTGTCTGTTCCTTCTTTAGGAAAACCAGTTTCCCGTTTTTGGTTATATTCAATCAGGTCAGGAACTTTTACTCCAGTTTTATTGATTTCAATTATCTCTGCCACTCTTTCAACAGGGACGGGAACCAGTTTGGTTACAACTTCTTCACCGGGTTCAAATCCATACCAGATGATTCTTCTGTATATATCAGTTTTATGATGGTATGCTGGTCCTTTTTCTGTCTCCAGAATAACATTTTTATCAGGAAAATCCTTCTGAGCATCTATATAACAATGTACCTCATAATTCAGGCAGCATTTAAGTTTTCCACATTGTCCTGCAAGTTTTTGAGGATTGAGGGAAATTTCCTGGTAACGGGCTGCACTTGTCGTAACGGAAACAAAGTTCGTAATCCAGCTGGCACAACAAAGCTCCCTCCCACATGAACCTATACCCCCAATTCTTCCAGCTTCCTGCCTTGCCCCTATCTGTTTCATTTCAATCCTTATTTTAAACTCATCTGCGAGCACCTTGATCAGTTCCCTGAAATCAACCCTTTCATCAGCGATATAATAAAAAATTGCTTTGGTTTTATCACCCTGGTATTCCACATCACCAATTTTCATGTCCAGGCTAAGCTTTTCAGCAATTTTCCTGGATTTGATCATTGTCTCATGCTCCAGTGAAATGGTTTCCTTCCATTTTTCAATATCAACAGGTTTGGCTTTCCTGTAAATCTTTTTAAGATCTTCAGAATCAAATGCAATATTGTATTTTGCCATTTGCCTTAATACAAGCTCCCCTGTCAGTGCTATAATCCCTATATCATGCCCTGGTGAAGCTTCCACTGCAACAATATCTCCTTTTCTTAAACGAATCCTGTTCACATTTCTGAAAAAACCTTTCCTGGTGTTCTTGAACCTGACCTCTGCAATATCATTATATTCTATGGCCTGGGGAATATTTTCCAACCAATCGAAAGTGTCAAGTTTCGAGCATCCACAAAGCTTGATAAAAGACATCTCTGATACCAGTCCTCTGGGATCACATTCGCTGCATTCCCTATATACCATTTTCTGATTGATACTTTATCCGGTACAAAATTAAGAAATAAACTCAATATTTTAATTTAACCCAATTTGCTATAATCAGCGGACTCTGCGAGAATACTTTGAATACTTATGGAATTATGTGAACCAGGAATCATCATTTCCGGATTTGTTTTACCATCTTCAGGGCAAGATCCATAAAGATAATCCTGGGATTTGCATTGGCTTCTATATGCAGGCAGGCTTCGTTTAGTTCATCCGCAATTTCATTGGCATTATCGTGGTTGATAAATGCTGAAAATTTTTCGGAGAAGGTTAATTCATCCGAGGATAATCTTACCAGATCCCTGTTTTGCATATTCAGCAAATAATTCCCGCGGATTAATCTCAGTGCATAAATCAGGAAATTTTTTTGTTTCTCACGGCCAATAACAGAAACTTCTTCCACCCAGCTGAAAATACCGGACATATTTCTGCTGTATGCCAGTCTCATAAACTGAACAAAACGGTCAAAATTTATCTTTGTCTCTTCACTTCTTTCAATATATTCAACCGCCCTGATAAGGCTTCCGTCTGCCAGCTGTGCAGCATTCCTCAGTTCCTTTTCAGGTTGTTTATAATTTTTCTTAAGTGCCTGGAATAATGATTCTTCATCGATTTCCGGAATTTTGAGGATCTGGGTCCTTGATAAAATAGTTGGCAGAAAGTGCTCGGTGCTCTCAGCAACCAGAAGAAAAACAGTTTTCCCCTGCGGTTCTTCCAGGATCTTAAGCAATTTGTTAGCTGCAGAAGGATTCATCTTCTCAGGCATCCATATGATCATTGTCTTATACTCAGATTCAAATGCCTTAAAACCAAGTTTCCTTAATATTTCATTGCTTTCCTTTACACTGATGATTCCCTGTTTGTTCTCAATACCAATATGTTCATACCACTGAAATAGTGTCTTGTAAGGATTTTCCAGTACAAAATTCCTCCATTCAGCTATGAAATCATTACTTACAGGATCTTTAGTAATTTCTTTTGTGATAGCCACAGGAAATACAAAATGCAGATCGGGATGAATCAGTTTGGCATATTTCACACATGAGGGACAGACACCACATGAATCATCTTCATTCCTGTCTGTACATGAGATATATTGAGCATATGCCAGTGCTATAGCCAGATTCCCTGTTCCTTCCGGACCCAGGAATAGCTGCGCATGGCTGATGTGGTTATCCACAACCGTCCTGATTAGTTTCTGCTTGATCTCATGATGCCCAATAACTTCTCTAAATAACATAAATTTTTATTTGCAAAGGAACAAAAGTAAAATTAAAATACTTTATATAACTTTGATGAACTTTAAACCATTACAATCAACCAAAAATGCATACGCTTGATAATTATAATTTTACAGGGAAAAAAGTAATCATGAGAGTGGATTTCAATGTCCCGCTTAACGATAAATTTGAGGTAACCGATGATACAAGAATCAGAGCAGCTCTGCCCTCTGTTAACAAGATTCTTGAAAAAGGTGGAGCGACTATTCTGATGTCTCATCTCGGCAGGCCAAAAGAAGGTCCGGAAAACAAATTTTCACTTAAACATATTGTGCCCAGACTTTCTGAACTTCTTGGTAAACAAGTAAAATTTGCTGATGATTGTATTTGTAATAAAACCCTCGAAATGAAGAGAAACCTGAAGCCAGGGGAAGTTCTGCTTCTTGAAAACCTCCGGTTCCATAAAGAAGAGGAAAAAGGTGACGAAGAATTTTCCGGAAAACTGGCTGAAGGTGCCGATGTTTATGTTAACGATGCTTTTGGTACTGCTCACCGCGCACATGCCTCTACAACAATAGTTGCTAAATTTTTCCCAACCGATAGTATGTTTGGATATCTGATCAGAAGCGAACTGGAAAGTATGGATAAGGTTCTCCACCAATCCGAGAAACCTTTTACAGCTGTAATGGGAGGTGCTAAAGTATCAGATAAGATACTGATCATCGAAAATTTGCTCGAAAAAGTAGATAACCTGATTATCGGGGGAGGCATGACCTATACTTTCATCAGGGCTCAGGGAGGTAAAACAGGCACTTCCATCTGTGAGGAGGATAAACTTGATCTTGCACTCGACCTGATCAATAAAGCTAAAGGAAAGGGTATAAAACTCTTTCTGCCTGTTGATAATATTACTGCTGACAAATTTGAGAACAATGCAAAGACCCGGATTACGAAATCTGATGAGATCCCTGACGGTTGGATGGGACTTGATATCGGTCCCGAGACGATTAAAATATTTTCAGAGGTAATCGAACAATCTAAAACCATTCTCTGGAATGGCCCCATGGGTGTTTTTGAGATGGAAAATTTCCAGAATGGAACTGTGAGCATTGCAAAAGCTATTGCCAAAACAACCGGTGCTGGTGCATTCAGCCTTGTAGGGGGAGGTGATTCTGTTGCTGCCATTAATAAATATGGCCTCGCCGACAAAGTCAGCTATGTTTCTACCGGTGGCGGCGCCATGATGGAATACATAGAAGGCAAAGAACTTCCGGGAATAAAGGCCATCAGAGGATAAAAGATACACTTCGCAAAATTACAGGCTGTCCTGAATATCAGTGGCAGCCTTTTTTGTGTTTATCTTTGTAGAAGCATGGTGCATGGAGCTTGGAGCTTGGCACATAGGACACAAAGTGCCACATGAAATTAAAATGTAGGGCAAAATTATACTAACAAACGTGTGAATTGTAAATTTGTGAATTGGTGAATTGGTGAATTGGTGTGTTTTAGTTTTGGGATTAGGGTGTGATGCTACTGCTGATTGTTAATCGGCTATTACAACAATACTGGATGAGGTAAATACTTTCAAAATCTTTCAAATGTTTAATAAAAAAATATTATTCAATTCCTGTAGTAATGTTTGATAACCTGAAAGATAGGATATTCAAAATAAGTAATGACGGGGAATTTAATTCGCTGGCATTAAATATTTTCAGGTATCAGGCAGTTTCTAATAAAACCTATCATACATATCTGGGACAGCTTGGTGTGAATATTCATATCATTGATAATTTAATAGAAATCCCTTTCCTCCCAGTAGAATTATTCAAATACCACAAAATTGTAACAGGTGAAGAAAATACCGGGATCATCTTTGAAAGCAGTGGAACTACTTCAGGAGACAAGAGCAAGCACTATGTTACTGATCCCCAATTATACATCAATAGCCTTACAAGATGTTTCAGTTTGTTCTATGGTAATCCTGGAGATTACTGTATTCTTGCTTTACTTCCATCTAATATTGAAAGAGGTGAATCCTCACTGGCATTCATGACCGGGCACCTGATTAAACTTACAGGTCATCCCGATAGCGGTTTCTACCTTTATAACTTTGAAGATCTTATTAAAAAGCTATCACAACTTGAAAGAAAAAAACAAAAGACCCTTCTTCTGGGAGTCAGTTTTGCATTACTCGATCTTGCCGAAAAATACCCAGTTCCATTAAAACATACTATCATTATTGAAACAGGAGGGATGAAAAACCGTCGGGAAGATATGACACGTGAAGAACTTCACGAAATTCTGAAAAAAGCCTTCAGGGTTAGAGAAATCCATTCTGAATATGGCATGACAGAATTACTCAGTCAGGCCTGGTCGAAAAGGGATGGGATATTCCATACACCTCCATGGATGAAGATCATGATCCGGGATAGTTATGATCCTTTGTCTTATTTACCTGTCGGGAAATCAGGAGGCATTAATATTATCGATCTTGCCAACATCCATTCCTGTTCATTCATAGCCACTCAGGACATCGGGAAACTACATCCCAACGGTAGTTTTGAAGTACTGGGAAGATTTGACAACAGTGATATTCGTGGATGTACTCTGATGTTGGAATAGTTTTTTATGCACTTACAGGTTGACTGGCAGTCACCCTGTGAGTAAATTCCAAGATTTCGAGTCAGCCATGTACTATCTACATGGTGTGATATCATAGAATCTTGCGCCGTAAGCATAACCATTTACGTGTAGATTTTATTGATTTTTAATCCCTTAACTCCTTCAAAAAAACATTCAAAGAACTTGCCTGCCGGCAAGCAGGCGTCGTATAACTAACTTAAAATTAATGATTTTTTCTTTCAATTGAAAAGAAAAAGGGGAAGTATTTCCGTAGGTAATAGCCCCATTAGCAAAATTCCACTATCCCCGCAGGCCTCGCCCTTTTGCTAACTCCCCTCGCCACCGCACGGCAAGATTTTGGCAGTGGGGGAAAGGAGTTATTTTTCATTATTCCTTTTAAATCCAACTTGTTTATGTGGCTTTTTCCCCAGTTTCGGAGTTAAAGCATCAATTTTTTCTAGCAAGTACCTAAATGCAACATTTATTTTTTCATCAAGTAATTTAATCTCCTTTCTGAGCTCCTTATTTTCAAGCAATATAGCCCGGTAATAAGCAAATGCCCGCATTATTCCGATATTTACCTGGATTGCTTTCTTAGAATTTAACACTGAAGACAGCATTGCAACACCTTGTTCAGTAAATACCATTGGAGATATAGATGCGTGTTTTAATGTGGATAAGCGTGGAGCAATGGCTATCAATTGCTCTTTTTCACCCTGTGTAAGTTCAAACATAAAGTCAGGTGGAAAACGATCTATATTACGCCTTACCTGCTGTTTTAACTTTTTAGTCTCTGTTTCATACAATGCTGCAAGGTCTACGTCTGTCATTACCTTGTATCCCCTGAACTCAAAAATCAGTGATTCAACATCGCGTATTGTTAATGCATCCTCCATAATTAATTGATTATAAGGAACTGGTCACAATTTGTGACCGGTTCATCAAGATGGTTATCGATATTATAAACTTAGTTAATATTTCTAAGGATCGCTACCAATAGCTTTAAAACTTCAGCGGGTGGTACCGGCTAATCTCCTTCTGCAGTCATGAATCTGAATGTTTTTATCTCTTTATGACAAAAAACCGGATTTATCGTATCCGGAAGGGTAGTTTTTTAAAATTTCAATAAAAATTACGGTGTATAAATTAAAAACCCGGCCTAACAGCCGGGTTCCTTTTTTTTACCTGTTCAGACAATGTTTTTACTAAATTACTTTAGGATTAGCTGGAGTGATACAATTTATTTAAAATCTTTTATTCATAAGAATAATTCCAAGTGCAACTATTATTATTACTCCTAATAAATTGTTTAATATTTCTATTGTAACGTTACTTTCAGGACTATCATATTCTGCACCCAACCAAATAAATTTGAATGGTTTTGACTTCTTTTTTGTAATTATACAAAATAATATATGAACAATCCATCTAAATGAAGCCCCAATAATTCCAAAAAAATAACTACCAATAAACATTATTAATACTGTTCATCTTCTTTTTTTATGAATAAAACTCCACCAACTGTTGCTGCAGTTGAAGAAGAGAATTTGGCAAATCCTATACCTTTATTTGTACTTACATTAAAATTATACTGGCGTATACATTGACCTCTTAATTTGGGGGTTAATCTAAGTACTTCTTGACCTTTAAAGGCTTTACTAAATTGAGCTGCATTAAGTGATTTTTTACCTACTCCGAGTAAACCGCCTACTTTAGATATTGGTGCCAGATTAGTAATTGTATTTGTCCCTCCCTCCAGTATTTCTCCTCTAGTTGCCTGATTTCCACTTAAATGCATCGCTTTACTGGGTCCATATATTAAATTAGTGCCATAAATAAAAGCGTCATCCGCCATTTTGTAAGCCACTTTGCCTATTGTTTTTAAACCAGTTTCTGCAAGATTATCCGAAGGCTTATTTAAAATTTCTTCAATGTGACCTGCAATATTAGGTTCATATTTAGTAATTACGTCATTAGAAATTTCTTCTTCCAATAAATCTGGGATCCCTTTACTATTCCTATTTGCTTCGTAAAAGAATAAATCTTTATTATCTGATATTTTATACCACAGTTGATCTTCTTTAAGAATTACATCATCGGTTTCATTTTCAAACCACTTGTAAGTACCTGTAGTTGACTTATATCCATCAAGATCCATACCGTTAGGATCAATAATACTTATTGGATTATTTGCTGCATAAGAATATGGTGAAAGAGAAAAGTATTTTTCAGCGAGGGGATCCTGGGTATGCCATTTACCCAGGGCCGGGTCATAGAACCGTGCGCCGTAAGCATACCAATCCAAAAAATTCAAAGAACGATCTGAAAAGTATTATGATTATATCCCCAACTTTTGCCTGATTTCTGCCGGTATTGCATCCTTATTGATCATGATTGCAATTGTGTGAAGTCTTACATAGGGCACCGACATATAAAGCTTACCACCCATCTGATTGCTTTCTACCCCCCATGAATTCTTTGTTAAATAAAATCGCTCCCCGTTCTGATCTTCTGCTGTTCCAACGAGATGCATCAGGTGATCATCCGTAGTGGAGTAATTCTCAAAACTCTCCTGCCGGATTTCCTGTGTAATAGCCTTTTCCTTTACCGGATAAATTGATGTCCAGGTCGAAGTATTATTTTCTTCTGGCACTATGGCTACACCATTTGTATGTAAGAAACTTTTCTCCGATATATCTCCATCCCAGCAAACTGTATATCCATTATCCAGGGCAAAATCTATAACCTCTATAAATTCATCGATGGGCAGATTATAGTACTTGTCAAATGACCAGTTATCAGGAACTTCAAGTGCAAATGCAGAATAGAAAGGAGCATGAGAATAAGAAGTTAGTTCTATGTAATCTTTCGGTTTGAATCCCATTGATCCGGCAAACTCAGAAGGAATATAAGATTCCCCTTCATAATTAAATGATTCTATCTCACCACCCAGATAGACATCAACAATTGCCTCATAAGCCTCTTCCCATACCGAGCTGAGTATCTGGTTCTTCGGTAGTCCGTCAAGAAATCCCTTCAACACCGAGGAAAGTTCACTATGATCATGTGCTTCCGACTTATATTTCAATCCCGGGTATACTTCTTCAGGGACAAATCCATTTTTCTTTATTACGTTCAGGACATCATGTGCCTGTCCTCCCTGGCTAAAATTTGTCTTCCCGTGAAACCTGATATAATTTTCTGCTTTTTGTATATATGCGTAACGTACAAAATACATCTCCGATAAATCCAGGGATTCCCTGCCCATCCGGATCAACTCTGACTCAATAAATGAAGTAGTGGCAAAACTCCAGCATGTTCCGGTCCTCTGCTGGTTCTTAACTGTAGTGTTTTTAATCTCATTTATTTTCCTGAATTTGTAACCAGCAAGATCCTGGGCCGAAATGTATTGAATACCGGCAAAAAGTAAAATTGAGATAATTATGAGAGAACCTAATCTTAATTTCATGCTATGATTAAAATATTTGTTTTAACTGAAAATAAAGATAGTATAAAATTAAATGTTTAAGATATAAGCTGACATTGAAGATGTTCATATGAATTAAGGGATCGAACAATTTGCTGAAAAATGAACCAGTAGTAAGTCAAACAAACAAGCTGTAATCTAATCATTTAATGGTAATCTAAATCATCGGTCGTAATTTGAGATTGGGAGATCCCTCTCCACCTTTCGGCGGATCGGGATGACTTGTTTCATTTCTTTGTACTATAAAAAACGAAATACAAATGTAACCATCTCTCTCTCATAATAACTGATAACTTAAAACCAAAAACTATGTTCCGCACCCTAAACGCAAGTCCCAAACTTACCAGGAACTGAAAACCGGGAACCAGGAAGCCTTCGAGCCTGCCAGTCTTAAAGCCCACAAGTTAAAATCGCCTAACTTTAATCACACACATCACCCAAACCCGAACCAACCAGGAACTTAGAACCGGGAATTATTCAATCTTTTGCAACTCCCCCTGAGACAATGAATTTCATCGCCTCTGCTGCCGGTATATTTAACGGCCTAACCAGCTCTCTGGGAACGATGAAAAGCTCCCCCGAAAAGTTATAACTATGTGGGAAGTAAACAGCAACTTTTTCTTTTATGTCCAGATCACTCAGGTTCTGCTGGGTAACAAATCCCATTTTTTCAAGATTGGAGATGGTATTAACGATCACCAGTACAGGCTGGTCAAATTTCTTCTCTTTGCCCACAAATGCAGTGAGCAGGTCACGGATCGAAGTATAAATAACCTTGAGCAATGGTGCCTGATTAATCAACCGTTGAATAAGCTTTTTAAATGGACGGGCTATTATGGTTTGCCCGATGAGTCCCAGCAATGTAATAAAAATAAAAAGTGCTAAAATACCCAGACCTGGGATATTAACCTCAAAAATCTTTTCGATCTGCCCCCTGATGAATCCATCAATGACTGTAAAAAGGAAATAAACAATATAAACTGTTATGCCCAATGGAACAATGTAGATCAGTCCCTGAAAAAAGTAGGATAATAATTTTTTCATTTTATTTATTTTTTACTTCTGACATTATTTGATGCAATCACTTTAAATTTTATATCAGAAACTTTATCGTGCAAGAAATTAATCACAGAGAAAACAGAAAAACCAGAGTTATATAACAGTTAAAACTCACATATTCGCAAGTTCTTTCTCCTTATTTGCCGGTAGCCCATTCACAACGCATTCGTATGAATGATCGATCCATTCACGAATCAGCCGGTCATCGATACTTCCATCTATCAGAATGGTATTCCAGTGTTTCTTGTTCATATGGTATCCCGGTATAACTGACGGGTACCTCTCCCTTAATTCAATAGCTTTATCCGGATCACATTTCAGGTTGATACTAAGATCTCCTTCCAGGTCGGTGAGTGCAAACATCTTGTCCATGATCTTGAAAACAAGCGTTGTTTCATCGAAAGGAAAACCTTCTGTTACTGCCTTCTTTGAAAGGCAATATTCACGCAATTCTTCTATATTCATTATTAAATAAATAATACGTTGTGGGATTAAACCAAAGATATTGAAATTTAAATATTTGTAGAGCAGCACCGCGGCGCTGCTCTACAAAAAATAATCTATAATTGAATACATAATTGTTTCAATCGTACAACAGGTTAATAAATACATTTTTTATATACATTGTTGTACCTGAAATGAATTCATATCCTGAGGGTATTTATATCAGGGATAAAAAGCATCTTCTATATGTTCAATGATAATTTCTTCATGTTTATATACAATAAATATCACATCAAATCTCACCTCCAGATCAATATCTTTTTTCATCATATATGCCTCGGTTGCCTCGATGAGGTAGCGTTGTTTGCTTAGCTTAACGATATCATCCGGTCTTTCATCACTCCAGAATGATTTTGTTTTTACCTCGGTAATTACCAAAAATTGGTCTTTCTTTGATATGATATCTATCTCTTTCTGTTTGTACCTGAAATTTGTACTTAATATCTCATAACCATGATCTTCAAGGTATTCAACTGCAATTTCTTCGCTTTTTCTTCCTTTTTCAATGTGCTCCGCCATTTCTTCTATGGTTTTTTCAATATGTAATTTACTTAAATTTTATATAAAAATAGTGCTATCTTTTTTAATACTGGAATAATGAGCCCACTCCGAAAAGTAATATTTTTACCATAAAGGCACAAAGACACTAAGATGCACAAAATATAAGTTATTGAAATGGAATACTTTAGGAATCTTAATATCTTGGTGTCTTAGTGGCATTTAAATATTTTCATACTTTTTGGAGTGGACTCAATAATGGAATACTGGAATGTTGGAATATTGGGTTCATTAGCAACCAGAAACCAGGAACCATTTTTCAACAGCCGTAGCTTTCTTTTATTACGACAATTGTGACCACTGCGATCCATTCGACCATTGAAGACATTCCGGCCAATCATTAACAACCCGGGGTGAAAGTTCTCCCCTCACAACTAACGCTATCTTATTTTCTTAATTATCTTTGTCAGATTATGTTGAACCAGTAACAACAACAGAGGCAGGTTCCATGAAAAAATACAAACGATACCTGGTTACTGCCGCACTGCCCTATGCTAACGGGCCTGTGCATATCGGTCACCTTGCCGGTGTTTATGTACCGGCAGATATTTACTCCAGATATCTCCGTCTGAAAGGGGAAGATATCATCTTTATCTGTGGTTCAGACGAACATGGTGTGCCGATAACCATCAAAGCCAGGCAGGAAGGAGTAAGCCCCAAAAAGATAGTCGATAAGTACCACAAGCTCAATAAAGAATCCTTTAAAAAATTTGGAATTTCTTTTGATATATATCACCGTACCACACACCCCACACACCATCGCACAGCATCTGAGTTTTTTAAAACACTATTCAACAAAGGAGAATTTATCGAAAAAACCAGTCAACAGTATTTTGATACGGAAGCCGGCCAATTTCTGGCCGACAGATATATTACAGGTACTTGTCCGAGATGCAGTCATGAGCATGCATACGGAGACCAGTGTGAAAATTGCGGCAGTTCATTAAGCCCTACCGACCTGATCAATCCAAAATCAACTATCAGTGGTAATCAACCCGTATTGAAAGAGACTAGGCATTGGTATCTTCCCCTCGATAAATATGAACAATTTCTTAAAAAATGGATCCTTCAAGAGAACAAACACTGGAAAAGCAATGTTTATGGTCAATGCAAATCCTGGCTTGATGGAGGGCTCGAACCAAGGGCTGTTACACGCGATCTTGATTGGGGAATTCCCGTGCCTGTTGAAGGAGCAGAAGGAAAGGTTCTCTATGTCTGGTTTGATGCACCCATTGGATATATTTCCGCTACAAAAGATCTGACCGAAAAATGGGAACTTTACTGGAAGAATCATGATACATGTATGATTCACTTTATCGGAAAGGATAACATTGTCTTCCACTGTATAATATTTCCTGCTATGCTGAAAGCAGAAGGCACTTTCATCCTGCCTGAAAATGTTCCTGCCAATGAATTTTTAAACCTGGAAGGAGACAAGATATCAACATCCAGGAACTGGGCAGTATGGCTTCACGAATATCTTGAAGAATTTAAAGACAAACAGGACATATTAAGATATGTGCTGTGTGCCAGTGCACCTGAAACAAAAGATAATGATTTCACATGGAAAGATTTTCAGGCCAGAAATAATAATGAACTCGTGGCTATTCTCGGTAATTTTGTCCACCGTACACTGGTACTGACACAAAAATATTTTGATGGTAAAACACCGGCATTAAAAAATCCGGATTCATATGATTCTAAAGTACTTGATGAAATATCACTCATCAGGAAAAATGTTGAATCCAACCTGAATCAATTCCGTTTCAGGGATGCCCTGAAAGAGGCAATGAATCTGGCAAGGCTTGGGAATAAGTATCTTGCAGATAAAGAACCCTGGATCCTGATTAAAAGTGATAAGGACAGGGTAGGCAATATTCTGAATATATCTCTTCAGATTACAGCTAATCTGTCTGCTTTGATTGAGCCTTTCATTCCAGGTACAACAAGGAAACTTACCAGTTTTTTAAATATTAGTCCTTTGAAATGGTCCGAAATCGGTTCTAAAGAGATCCTGAAACCCGGTCATAAGATTAACCAACCGGAACTTCTGTTTGAAAAAATTGAAGATCCAATTATAAAGGTGCAACTTGATAAACTGACAAATATTAGGAAAATGAATGAATCCACAGCATCAGACATGATCCCTGCATTGAAGGATATCAGTTACGAAGAATTCAGTAAAATGGACATTCGTACAGCAATCATCCTTGAAGCAGAAAAAGTACCTAAAACAGATAAACTTCTTAAAATTGTTGTTGATACCGGTCTGGATAAGCGAACTGTAATTACAGGGATCGCTGAATATTTCAAACCTGAAGATCTGCCGGGAAAACAGGTATGTGTGCTTGCAAATCTGGCCCCCAGGACAATACGGGGAATTGAATCACATGGTATGATACTGCTTGCAGAGGAAAATAATGGTAAATTAATTTTTGTGATCCCTGAAGAAAAAACAAAGCCGGGTTTCGTTGTTAAATAGACATTTTAATATTTCAGCATCCAAGCTGAACCCATACCCGGAAGTTTTTTCAATTCTACCAATGCCAGAGCAGCTTCTTCCCGGCTATTGAAGTTCATTGCCGAAACTCTGAAAAACCCACCTTCAGCAGAAAGGATCCGTGCATGGTAACCCTGATTATTCAGTTTATTCATGAACACCCTGGCATTTCCGAATTCCTTGAAACTACCGGTTATGATATGATATTCCGATGGAAAGATCTCAATGGTCAAGGATTTTGATGCTTCATTAACTTCAGCCTCAGGGGTGGTGATTTCATTTTTTATCAATGTTTTACTGCTTCCTTTACCTGTTTCCTTGAATAAACGTAGCCCTGTATAATCAAAATGTCCCGTTTTAATTGGAATCAGAACCACGGCTGCCAGGATGGAAGCTGCTATGCCTGAATAGACCAGACGCCTGATATTTTTCCTGCGATTTACGCTCGTCACTTCTGCTGAGATGTAACGGGAAGGCTCCCTAATCTGACCAGCCGACTGATACATCGCCCTGAAATAAACATCAGAAAAGCCGTATGATTCAAGTAAAAAATTTGTACTCAGCTCAGACTGAAACAGAAGATTTTTATGCTTGTCCAGGTAAAAGAATCCAAGTTCATCAATTGTGAATTTTGCACCTGATCCGGTCGACTTTAATATATTATCAGCATAATTAACAACATGGCTTTCAGCATCCTTATACCCTAAACCTGTTTTCCGGGATATATGCCCGATGAGTAAGCCGTCATTATGGCTTAGATTCCGGTTAAAAAGGATGGATTTGGAAGGTGGTGATATAACCTTTTTCATATCATTCACTTCAGCAGATCTATAGTTGGCAACAAATCCACCAAGACCTGGAATGATCACACAGTCATGAAGAAGTAATAGTTCCTTGATATATATTTCTATATTCATAATCGTTAAACAAATGTAGCAAAAATTTCCTCTCTCAACCGGGAGCCAATTCTTAAAAAGTTTACTTTTTTATTATGAAACTGAGTTTTTAACGTATTACGCCAATAAAAGTTTCAGTATTACTTCATTATGAGCTTTATAAGTAATTCAGGATACTTATTACAAGTTATACCAATAAAATCATGACAGATTAATTTGTTACTGATCAAGGCATTATTGGTTGTATCATCAATTCAGGTTTGTAAATAGGTTTATACAATTAACCTAAGTTGCAAGTTACAAGTTACAGATTGCAAGCTAATATGCTATAATTCTGATCATTAATAAAATTATAAATGATTTACACCATTATTTGTAATTTATATGTTTATTTGCAATGCATTGATATTTAATAACTTGTAACTTGCAACTTGAGTTAATTACAATGCATTAATATTTAAATTTTAATATCATTATTGTTCATATTAAATCTTATTTGGTCATACAATTATTATTTTTGTATACCTGTTGTGCTATTAAAGACAATGATACTTATTATCAGGTTTATATATAGCCGCCCCGAGAACTCGGGATGGCTTCATATAAAAGTCTCATATTTAATAACTTGTATTAGTTAATAGCACAACGCTTTATTTTTGTATCTCTTTAATCATGAAACAATGAAAAAGATCAGTGTTGTAGATTTGTCAGGGCAGTATAATAGAATCAGGAAGGAAATTAATGCAGCAATTCGGAACGTTCTGAATTCTGCTTCTTTTATTTATGGCCCTGATGTAATAACTTTTGAGGAAGAGCTCATGAATTACATGCAGACCGGCCATGTCATTGCCTGTGGTAACGGAACAGATGCCTTGCAGGTAGCCCTGATGTCTCTGGATCTGGAGCCGGGTGATGAAGTGATCACAACTCCTTTTTCATTCATTTCCACAATCGAAGTAATTCGTCTGTTAAAGCTTACACCTGTCCTGGTTGATATACGTCCTGATACTTATAATATTGACGAGAGCTTAATTGAAGATGCGGTCACCGAACGTACAAAAGCGATTGTACCTGTTCATCTGTTCGGACAGTGCTGCAGAATGGAAACCATCAAAAAAATTGCATCCAGGCATCATTTATTTGTCATTGAAGATGCAGCCCAGGCGATGGGAACAGAATATCTTTTCAGCAATGGTTCCAGGAAAAAGGCAGGTACCATCAGTCATATTGGCTGTACATCATTCTATCCCTCAAAAAACCTCGCCTGTTATGGAGATGGTGGAGCATTATTCACAGATGATCCCAAACTGGCCTCAAAAATCAGATCCATAGTCAATCATGGACAGAGGAAAAAGTATTATTATGAATATATTGGAGTGAATTCAAGACTTGACAGTATTCAGGCAGCCATCCTTAGAGTCAAACTGAAATACCTTGATGAATTTAATAAAGCCAGGATTGACGCAGCCGCTTATTATGACCGGGCATTTGAACCATTTACGCATATTCTGACGCCATGCCGGGCAAATTACTCAACCCATACTTTTCATCAGTATACCATAACCTTGCTGGGCTGCAACCGTGATGATCTTCAGGAATATCTGAAAGAACATGCCATCCCTACAATGATTTATTACCCGCGTCCTTTTCATTTGCAAAAAGCTTATGCCGATCTGAGTTATCATGAAGGTGATTTCCCGGTTTCTGAGGAAATATCAAATAGTGTTTTATCTCTGCCCATGCATACTGAACTAGATGAAGAACAGCTGGAGTATATTGCCCGGCATGTCATCAATTTTATAAATAATTGCAAACCAGAATAATATGGATATGGAAGATTATTTTGCTCATGTAACTGCTGTGATTGACAAAGGTTGCGAAATTGGGAAAGGTACCAGAATATGGCATTTCTCGCATGTGATGACAGGTGCAAAGATCGGTGAAAACTGTAGTCTTGGACAGAACGTTCTGGTCTCATCTGACGTAATCCTTGGTAATAATGTGAAAGTTCAGAACAATGTTTCAATTTATACAGGTGTGATATGTGAAGATGACGTTTTCCTGGGACCATCGATGGTATTTACAAATATTTTAAATCCACGGAGTAAAGTAATCAGACGTGATCAGTATATTCAAACGATTGTAAGAAAAGGGGCAACAATCGGAGCTAATGCAACCATTCTTTGTGGTCATGAAATTGGTGAATTTGCATTCATTGGTGCAGGATCTGTGTTAACCAGGGATGTAAAACCTTATTCCCTTGTTATCGGGAATCCTGCCCGGCATATAGGATGGATGAGCGAATACGGGCACCGGTTAATTTTTGATGATCGCGGAGAAGCCATTTGCCCGGAAAGCAAAGAAAAATACAAATTAATTGACGGACAGGTAAAAAAAATCTGTTAGATCATGGATACAGTTACAAGATTAAATTTTGCAATCATTGGTGTGTCGGGATACATTGCCCCAAGGCACCTTAAAGCAATTAAGGAAACCAATAATAATCTTCTTGCCGCACTTGACATATGTGACAGTGTCGGAATTATTGACAGTTATTTTCCCTATTCTTACTTCTTTGTCGAATTTGAACGATTCGACCGGCACATAGATAAACTGAGACGAACCGAGAAAAAAATTGATATTGTCAGCATTTGCTCTCCAAATTATCTGCATGATTCTCACATCCGTTTCGCTTTACGCAGCAGGGCCCATGCAATATGTGAAAAGCCACTTGTTCTGAATCCATGGAACATAGATGCTCTTGAAGAATACGAAAAGGACACTGGCAAAAATGTATATAATGTGTTGCAGCTCAGACTACATCCGTCTATTCAATCCCTCCGGAACAAAATCCTGAACGGCCCGAAGAATAAGAAATATGATATTCAGCTAACATATATTACAAGCCGTGGAAACTGGTATCATTATTCATGGAAAGGTGATATAGAAAAATCGGGAGGCATTGCCACCAACATTGGTGTCCATTTTTTCGATATGCTGACCTGGATATTTGGAGATGTAAAAGAAAATATTACGCATATTTTAAAACCTGATAAGGTTTCTGGTTATCTGGAACTTGCCAGAGCAAGGGTGCAATGGTTTCTGAGTATCGATTATAACGATCTTCCTGAACCAACAAAAAAAGAAGGAAAACGGACATACAGGAGCATTCTTATTGACAATGAAGAAATCGAATTTAGTGATGGTTTTAGTGATCTTCATACTGAAACTTATCGCGAAATTCTTGCCGGAAGGGGGTTTGGACTTACAGAAGCAAAAAATTCAATCCAGACTGTTTATACGATCCGTAATTCAAAACCTACAGGATGTGTCGGAGATTATCACCCGATGTGCAGAAATATCCAATAATAAACACTTTCTTTAAAATTTGAACAAACATAATCAATAATGCACAGGGAACTTGTTGAAAAAAAGGCTAAAATAGCTCTGGTAGGACTCGGTTATGTTGGGTTGCCAATCGCTCTTGAATTCGCAAAAAAAGTATCTGTTATCGGATTTGACCTTAAAAAGGAAAGGATCAATCTGATGCAAAAGGGGATTGACCCAAGTAATGAGTTGCCTTCCAAAGCATTTGAGGAATGTGATATCAAGTTTACATCCGATCAGGATGATATCAGGGAAGCAAAATGTTACATTGTTGCTGTTCCTACTCCCATTGATGAACATAAACTGCCTGACCTTAACCCACTTCTGACAGCAACAGAAATCGTTGGGAGCGTACTCAAGGAAGGAGATTATGTGATTTTCGAGTCAACAGTGTACCCCGGATGTACCGAAGAAGATTGTGTGCCCATACTTGAAAAGAATTCAGGATTAAAATATATTAAGCATTTCAAAGTTGGATTCTCACCCGAACGGATCAATCCGGGAGACAAAGAACATACCCTCACCCGGATTGTTAAGGTAACCTCCGGATGTGATGAAACCTCAGCTGAAGAAATAGCATTGATATATGAAATGATCATTGAAGCCGGTGTTTTCAGAGCCAGCTCCATAAAGGTGGCAGAAGCTGCAAAGGTTATTGAAAATACACAACGGGATATCAATATTGCCTTCATGAATGAATTATCTATGATATTCCATAAAATGGGCCTTAATACCTATGAGGTTCTCCAGGCTGCGGCAACCAAATGGAATTTTCTCAGGTTTTATCCAGGTTTGGTGGGCGGGCACTGCATCGGTGTGGACCCCTATTATCTGTCATATAAAGCCAAACAATATGGACATCATGCACAAATCATCAATGCAGGAAGAGCCATTAATGATGGTATGGGATTTTATGTGGCCGAACAGGTAATAAAAAAACTTATTCCCTTTGCACGGGATATCCGGCAATGTAAAGTGCTGGTAATGGGAATTACTTTCAAAGAAAATGTTACTGATATTCGTAATTCAAAAACTGTCGACCTGGTCAATGAGCTTCGGTCTTACGGATTAAATGTCGATATCGTCGATCCCAGAGCATCCGGTGAAGAAGTAAAAGAGGAATATGGACTGGAAATAATAGATCAACCTGCTCCACCATATCATGCTATCATAGTTACTGTAAACCACAAAGAATACCTGGAACTGGAAGAAGATTATTTCTCATCCCTTGGTCATAATAACCTTTTGTTGGTCGACATCAAGGGCATCTATAAAACCAGAATAAAACAGACAAATTACTGGAGCCTTTAATCAATGAAAGATTTAATATTGGTAACAGGAGGAACAGGGTTCATCGGAACCCATACAACAGTCGAACTCATGGATGCCGGATATGAAGTAGTCATTATTGACAATCTTTCAAATTCAATTGAAAAGGTTCTTGATGGTATAAAAAAAATTACCGGGAAGAAACCGCTGTTTGAAAAACTCGACCTCTGCGATGGAAATCATCTTGATGATTTTTTCGGACACTACCCGGCAGTTAAGGCTGTCATTCATTTTGCAGCGTACAAAGCAGTACCTGAATCAGTCGAACAACCCCTTCTCTATTATGAAAATAATTTAACATCCCTGATCAACTTGCTTAAACTTATGCTCAAATTTAAGATCAGTTATTTTGTTTTTTCTTCATCCTGCACGGTTTATGGTGAACCTGATGAACTGCCGGTAACCGAAAAGGCACCATTTAAAGAATCAAATTCACCTTACGGCAATACCAAACAGATTTCGGAAGAAATCATCAACGATATTATCATGGCAAATTTCCCAATAAAAGCCATCTCACTCAGATACTTTAATCCGATCGGAGCCCATCCATCCGGCTATATTGGGGAATTACCTATAGGTATACCAGGAAACCTTGTCCCTTTTATTACACAAACTGCTATTGGCCTGCATGAAGAATTGCTGGTTTTCGGCAATGACTACAATACACCGGATGGATCTTGTATAAGGGATTACATCGATGTGGTTGATCTTTCAAAAGCACATGTGAAGGCAATCGAAAGATTATTGTTAAAAAAATATAAATCGGATTACGAGATTTTTAATCTGGGAACAGGTAAAGGTGTTTCAGTCTTTGAAATGATAAAGGCTTTCGAACAGGCCACAAACATCAAACTGAAATATAAAATCACACACCGCCGGCAGGGTGATGTGGAACAGGTTTGGGCAGATACATCATATGCAAATAAAGAACTTGGCTGGGAAGCTGAAACATCTCTGGCAGATACCCTCCGATCGGCCTGGAAATGGGAACAATATTACCGCAAAAAAATCTCGGGAAAAAAGAAAAATCCGAATCAATAACTGAATTAATCATTTATGGAAAAAACTATTATTATAACTGGTGGTGCTGGTTTTATTGGATCGCACGTAGTCAGATGGTTTGTTCAACATTATGAAAACTACCGTATCATAAATCTTGATAACCTGACTTATGCCGGTAATCTTGAGAATCTGAGAGACATCGAAAAAACTGATAATTATCTTTTTGTAAAAGGAGATATTGTTAATGGATCTTTTATTTTTGATATTTTCAGTAAATATCATCCCGATGCTGTTATTCATCTCGCTGCCGAATCACATGTCGATAGATCTATCATGGACCCTCTCTCTTTTATAAATACAAATGTACTTGGTACCGTTAACCTGTTAAATGCATGCAGATCACGATGGAAAGAACCTTTCAGTAATAACCTTTTCTTTCATGTCTCTACAGATGAAGTCTATGGTTCATTAGGGAACACCGGTTACTTCACAGAACAAACAGCCTACGATCCAAGAAGCCCTTACTCTGCATCTAAAGCAAGTTCAGACCATATGGTCAAAGCATATTATCATACCTACAATATTCCTGTTGTCATTTCAAATTGCTCAAATAATTATGGCCCTTTTCAGTTCCCTGAAAAATTGATTCCCCTCGCTATTAATAATATTAAAAATGATAAACCTGTACCGGTTTATGGTAAGGGGGAAAATATCCGTGATTGGCTGTTTGTTGAAGACCATGCAAGTGCAATTGATCTTCTTTTTCACAGGGGTAAAAAGGGTGAAACCTACAACATCGGCGGCAACAATGAATGGAAAAATATCGATCTGATCCGTCTCCTGTGTGGAATTATGGATAAAAAACTTAACTGCAGGCCAGGAACTTCTGCAAAACTTATCACCTTCGTAAAAGACCGTGCCGGCCATGACCTGCGATATGCAATCGATGCATCAAAAATCAGAAATGAACTGGGCTGGAAACCTTCTGTCTACTTCCCTGAAGGATTGGAAAAGACAGTCAACTGGTACCTTGAGAATGATACCTGGCTGAACAATGTTATTTCAGGAGAGTATCAGAAATATTATGAAAGACAGTATGTGAAAAGATAACATCAGTGAAATAATATACCAGGATCGCTAAATCAACAAAAAATTCACCTCCTATAAGTGTCAGGTATGCTCATTAAAAAAATTAATTTCTTAAAGCTTTATTAAAAGCAACATAGCTTCTTCTAAAACATTTTCTTAAAAAAAAAATCCAAAATTATTATTTTTTTAAAATAAAATATACTATTTTTGTTATATATAAGTTTATATAATATTATGAAACTATGATATCAAGAGAATTACTCAAAGGATCCCTCAAGTCGATAGTGATGAAACTTTTGGCCGAGCACGGAAGAATGTATGGTTACGAGATTACCCAGAAAGTTGAGATATTATCCCAGGGTAAGATAAAACTTACCTATGGTGCCCTGTATCCAATTCTTCATAAACTCGAAAAGGATGGAGAGGTAGTCACAGATACGGAAAATATTAACAATCGGATCAGAATATATTATAAACTGACCAATAAAGGAATGAATACAGCAAAAGAGAAAGTAAAGGAACTGGAAGTGTTTCTGGAAACTATTGGTTCACTGATCCAATCCAAACTAACTTTTAACAATGGCTGAACTGAGTTTGCATCAGGTTGACCAAATCAAAAAAGATCTTGTAAGGGAAAGCATCACTTTTTCCCATCTTTTACATGATCTGCTCGATCATATTTGTTGTGATATTGAGTATGAGATGGATCGCGGGATCAGTTTCGATGATGCTTATTCCAATGTAAAAAGCTGGATGGGTAAGAACCGGTGTAAAAAAATTCAGGAGGAAACTTTATTATTAACCGATAATACATACCGCTTTATGAAATCAATGATGAAAATTTTTGGAATTATATCTCCGGCCCTGCTGGCAGTGGCTGCACTCTTTAAAA
>Ga0209636_10001684_pt1 | contig 22331 bp, 17 predicted proteins | sample DeeMarSWOR152_54_FD_187464 | JGI IMG/M metagenome (GOLD analysis project Ga0209636, IMG submission 187464) | Marine sediment microbial communities from White Oak River estuary, North Carolina - WOR-1-52-54 (SPAdes) (version 2) | ecosystem: Environmental > Aquatic > Marine > Intertidal zone >...
AGAATCGCCAAGGACATGGGAGTTGAAATCTTGCTTCAAAAAGGTTCAGGGAAGGGACGTGCTATTGCAGAGGTGATCAAGCATGTTGACTCAGATGTGAAGTATGTGGTTTTCACTGATGCAGATTATACTTATCCTGTAAAATGTTTGCCTGAGATGATTCAGATTTTGGACGATAATCCCGAAGTTGGAATGGTTGCGGGAAACAGGTTTAATCATTTTTTTGAGTTAAAGGAGATGAATAATCTTTTCTATTTGGGGAATAGACTCTTGGCGTTTGCCCAACGCCTTCTTAATGGCGTAAGTCTCAGAGATCCTTTGACTGGGTTGAGAGTTGTTAGATGGCAAATATTGAAGAAATGGGAGCCAAAGTCAAAAGGATTCGACATAGAAGCTGAGCTGAATCATCGAGTGGAAAAGCAAGGATATGGGATTGTAGAGCTTCCAATCCATTACAGGGAGAGGTTGGGCGAGAAAAAACTGAAGATACAGCATGGGCTTACAATTCTGAAACGGATTTTGTCAGAGAGTATCGAGCGCGCGCTATTTTGAGAAGAATCTTGCTGGAAAAGCTTTCGAATGCTTTGAACGCAAAAGTTTGAGCGTGTACAAGTTTTGATTGTGGAAACGACTGTCGCAATAGGATTGATTCTGTCCGTTTTTTATTTTGGATATTTTTTTTTGATGTGGATGAAGTCGAGAGGTTGGAAGTCGTTGCATAATAGTGGTTTGGAGGATTGTGCTCCCTTTGTCTCGGTGGTTGTTCCCACCTACAATGAAGAGGATACGATTGTTCACAAGTTGAAGAATTTGATAGAACAAGATTATCTTAGTATGGAGATTATTGTTGTGGATGGGGCTTCTGAGGACAGGACAGTGGAGTTGATTAAGAAATTTGTTGAAGACCATGATTTAGATATGAAGTTGATAATGGAAGAAGAGAGGAGAGGGAAAGCTTCGGCTTTAAATGATGCCTTTAAGCATTGTTCTGGAGAAATTGTAGTGTTAACGGATTCGGATGCGACTTTTGAAAAGGGTACGGTAGCAAAAATCGTAAACAATTTCGATGATGTTATGATAGGAGCTGTTACAGGTAGGCTGGTTATAGTTAACGCTGATCAAACTTCTGTAACGAAATTAGAGAAGAGCTATCGAGGTATCTTTGGAATTCTCAGAAGAGGCGAATCCACTTTGGACTCAACTCCGATCTTTAATGGGCCAATAAGCGCGTTCCGAAGGGAATTATTAATCGACGAGCTAGAATCGAATACGATAGCTGATGATACGGAGTTATCTCTTCAAATCAGGGAGAAAGGTTACAGAGCTGTTTATGACCCAGAGACAATAGCCTATGAGTACACCCCAGTTACCCTTAGATCAAGAGTTGAACAGAAAAGAAGAAGAGGTCAGGGCATAATCCAATCTTTCGTGCGGCATCACAGAATGATGTTTAATTCAAGATATGGAAAGTTCGGGACAGTTATATTTCCGGCTGAATTTTTCATGCACCTAGTTTCTCCCATATTGCTATTTGTTTTTTTGATCTTATTCCCATTTAGCCTTGTCTTCATGAATAATTATATGCTGATCAGTCTGATTATCACCTTAATGTTTGCCTTTGTTGCCCTGATCATTATGAAAATTAGCGTTGTTAGCTTTATTTCGAATTTCCTAGATTCTCAATTTATATTGCTTCTATCTTTAATATACCACATACTAGGAAAGTCACAACATAAATGGAGAAAGATCAGTGAGATAAGGGGGATTATGAAGAAAAAACACCATTAGTACGTGATATTCTGAAAGTTTGTAGAGATTCTGGAAAAGCTCTCGATTATCAGTACTAAAAAACCGGTAGATTGGATGAAAACTTTTCATGTATATTCAAGATACATCCACACATGGGTGGAGTTGAGGGGCATATTAGTAATACTCAGTGAGAGCTACTGAAGAGATGGTCGATGAGGAGCTTTGAAGGAAAAAGCGCGGAATAGGAAACGCGCGCGAGTGGGGGCATGGTAGATTTGAGTATAGTTGGAATTACAAGATCGAACTACGCCAATATCCACAATAAGATAGAACTGGCCATAGAACGTGGTGGGGGATTGGATTTGACAAACGGGGATGATGTAGTAGTAAAGATTAACTTGTGTGATTTTAGGATGCCTGAGACTGGGGCGGTTACACATCCCATCTTTCTTGGTGCTACCTTGAATTATCTCCGATCAACCTTTGAAGATCTGAATATCCGTGTTGTCGAGAGCGATGCCACGGTTGCTCGTCCCGATCTATTGATACGATGGCTTGGCTTTGAGCCAATTCTCAAAAGGCATGGGGCCAAATACGTGAATCTGACGCGGGAAGCACGCGCGCAAGAAACGGTTAAAAAACACATTAATGGACGATATTTTCAAGAGGTTACAGTACCGCGGGTTATAGCGGATTCGGATTTTCTAATCACTATGGCCAAACTAAAGACAGCTCTACTGACTAACATAACATGCTGTCTGAAAAACCAATTTGGCTGTCTACCAACTCCCAAGAAGAGTCTGTTCCATCCAAACCTGGATGATGTAATTGCTGATGTCAATCTAGCTATGAAACCTGATTATTGTATCGTTGATGGAATAATTGGAATGGGTGGAGTGAAAGGCCCGAATTTGGGCGTTCCAGTAAATTCGGGCATTGTTGTGACAGGGAAAGATCCTGTTTCTGTTGACGCGGTTTGTGCAAGACTGATGGGATTCAATCCTTTTTCTATCGGTCATATAAAAAAGGCCCATGCATCTGGCATCGGACGTTTGTCATATAAAGTTGTTGGGGAAAGGGCCCCTTCCTTCAAAAAGGATTTCGAGTTCAACCCCTTATATGCCACAATTCTAAGAATTGTCAATTCGCTTAACAGAAGTTGAGTGTGGGGAAATGAAAGTTGGCGTAATTGGTTGCGGAGCGATTGCGAGAAGAGCCCATCTCCCAGCATATCGCCGCTTGGGTGTGGACATAATGGGCGTTGCCGACTTGAGAGAAGATAGAGCTATGTCGTGCGCAAAGAAATTCCACGCTAAGAAATGCTTCACGCAATATGAAGACCTTTTAGAAGAAGAATTGGATTTAGTCAGTATCTGTACTCCTCATTCTACGCATGCAAGAATCGCAGTGGACGCTGCAAAACACGGCATAAACGTACTTGTGGAAAAACCACTCGCAACGAACTTAGTCGATGCTGATAGAATAATACGAGCCTGTAGAGATTCGGCAGTTCAATTATGCGTTATGCACAATCTTCGCCTGGTTCCATGTATACCAGAAGCAAAAAATCATGTCGAAAACGGACGAATCGGTCGTATAGTAAGCATGCATGTGATAGGAAGGAGCTTTATGCCAATGTCATGGACTGATAGTACTTGGTTTTATTCAAAATGGGGGCTCTTGGAGGATATAGGTTCTCACCTACTTGACGTGATTAACTTTATCTGTAACTCACCGCTTAAAGACGTCAAGGTCATTGCAAGGGACTTCACAAACAGTATGGGATTTCTAAGCCACATTCAAACAATCCTGCTATTTGAGAATAAAGTATGTGCGGATCTTGATCTTTCATGGATTTCAGGTTCTTTCGAGTCTTCTCTAAGAATCCTGGGAACGGCAGGAACCTTGGATGTGGATATAAGGAACAACTACTTGCGAGAAATGCACGGATACGTGACACCCATTGATGATATCAGTAGTGCTTTCAGAAAATTGCATAGAACTGCAAAAGCGGTAATTAACAAATCATACTTTAGAGGATCCCTAGTTTATCATCAAACAATCATAAAGGCATTTATAGAGAGCATACTTAATAGAACACCTCCTCCCATATCGGGAAAACAAGGCAGAGCTGTGGTCGCACTTATGGATTCCATTAAAAAAGCGAAAGAGTTAGTATGATTGGCGTGCACACGAGCTTTCAATCATAAGGGCTATTGCATTTTCAGTCTATACAGTAAATCGTGAAAAAACGCGCGCGCATAGAAAAAATGCGCAAAAATGGCAGAAGCCTGAAAGTAGAAGAGTTAGCATAGGAGCCGAAGAATACGATGGCTTTGGGTCAAGCGATTTCCCTCTTGTTCAAAAATTAGTATATCACATTTCAGAGCACTAACTGATTTGCTAGTTGACTAAGAAGGAAAAATCGCTGTCATATAAATAGATGAATCTAGTTCTCGTGGGTGAACTTGACTTGCACATTTGTATGTTGACATCGGAATTCCCACCTACCATTGGTGGGGTGAGCCATTATGTTTACAACCTGTCAACAGAATTAATCAGAAAAGGACATAAAGTTACGGTAATTACCCGTGGGTCTTGGAAAGGCTTGCAGACGAATTGTGCAAAAGGTATTAGCGTCTACAGACTACCATTCTTGCGTATTTACCCATTTCACGTTGAAATACATAAAGTCTTCCTGACTAGAATTTTTAAGTTGCTAGAGCCTGATTTCGATCTAGTTCATGTTCATCATCCCCTTTCTCCCCTGATCCATACATCGTTACCAATAGTAGTTACTGTGCATTCCTCCCTAGGATTGTCAGAGAGTGGCTCGATTGAGTTTCAAAATTTCTATTCCTCGGTTGACATCCCTCGGCCATTACTATCGCTAATTCGAAGTTATTTTCGTAAAATCGAGCAAAGAATAATAGAAAACGCAGATGTTACTACAACAGTATCCACTGCCCTTATTAAGGAATTGAAGGAGCACTACGGGTTTGATGCGATTTCGCTAAATCTTCTAGGTAACGGAGTGGACACAGCGCTCTTTACTCCAGGAAACGCGAAAGAAAACGCACCATACATATTGTATACGGGTCGTTTATCTTGGAATAAAGGTTTGATCGATCTAGTAAAAAGCGCTAAATATATCCTTAATGAGCATCCGGAAGTATCATTTGTGCTTACTGGAAGAGGCCCCCTTGAAAACGATTTAAGAAAGTTAGTTACAAAGATGAAAATGAGTAGAGAATTTTCTTTCGTAGGGTATGTGGATACGCAGAGTCTTGTACAATACTATCAAAACGCAAAAGTTTTCGTACTACCCTCCTATTATGAAGGTTTACCGACCACCTTGCTTGAAGCCATGGCATGCGGCATACCAGTCGTTACAACGAGTGTTGGTGGTATACCGGAAGTCGTGGTGAATGGAAAAAACGGTTTCATAATACCTATAAAAGATCCAACGGCTATAGCAAGCGCAGTTTCAAAGTTATTGGAAAACGAGAAGCAGAGGGTAAATATGGGCAGGATCGCCAGAAATACCGTTGAAAAAAACTACAGTTGGGATAGAGTAGCAAGTGAAGCGCTAAAATACTATGAGTCAATTACAAAATGACTGTCTTCAATCAATTTAGGGTTTTATGCAGACTAACGTGGGAGGACCCTCTAGTTTCTGAGACACTAAAGTGATGGATATGTGTGCTTTCGAAAACGATTATAAAGAAACAGCGTTAGTCATTGGTGGTGCGGGATTTATAGGCTCGCATCTTGTCGAAAAGCTAATTGACGAAAGGAAGAAAGTATTTGTTTTAGACAACTTATTATCGGGAAGTAGAGGCAATATTCCAAAAAAGTCGGTTAAGTTTGTGCACGGCGATGTAAGAGATGCTGAATTAGTTGATAATTTGGTAACAAAATCAGACATAGTGTTCCATCTTGCCGAATACATCCCAGAAACTCGCGGGTACGGTGTTGGCCATGTCATTAGATATTCGGTTGAGAATCCTCTGTTAGACTTTGACGTTAGTTGTAGGGGAACCTTGATTGTGTTAGAGAAAGCTAAAAAATATAAGAAAAAAGTCGTGTTTACATCCTCCGCAGCTGTATATGGTGAGCCTGAAACAGTACCAATAAAAGAAGAGACGCCTGCACTGCCATCTTCTCCTTACGGGGCTTCCAAGATCTGCGCCGAAGTATATGCAAGACTATATTCCCAATTGTATGAAGTGCCTACAACTATTCTCAGACTTTTCAATGTATACGGGCCAAGACAAAAGAAGTACGTCATGCATGATATTCTGTTCAAGTTGACTAATAACTCTGAAAAACTTGAGGTTTTAGGTTCTGGCTTGGAGGAAAGAGATTTCATCTTTGTGCAAGATGCGGTGGACGCTTTGCTCATGGCACGCGACCCAGAGTTTAGTGGAAAGATATTTAATGTTGGCACAGGGATAGCTACCTCAATCAGAGAACTTGTGAGGTTAATTCTAGGGATATTGGATATACATCCAGAGGTGATTTTCACACAGTCTTCTTGGGAGGGTGATATCAAGAGACTCGTAGCCGACATCAGTAGAATCAGAAAGATGGGTTTCCAGCCTAAGTATCAATTAGAAAAGGGGTTAAGAGCACTGATTAATTGGTTTAACAACGAATCTCTCGCCCATAGAAATTTGTGATGTTATTCCTAGTGATACAATTTTGCTGAGTCAAAAGTTCAACATAGTACCACAGAAAGTGAGTCAGAAGGAACGAAATCAACACTAGGGATAGGTTCTGATGTGAGTAGATTTACTATTGGAATTGTGGGTGGGTCAGGATACATCGGATCTGCACTAGCAGACTATCTAAGCAGGACGTTTAACGTGAAAGTTCTTGATAAGAGCTCACTGCCAAGAGTATTTAAGGGCAGGAATATTGAATATCGATCCTGTAATATAGTCGAATTTGAAGAAGTCAAGCGTGCGCTTAAAAATGTAGATATAGTTATCCATACAGCTATAGTACAGATACCACTTATAAATGAACAAAAGAAACTTGGTTATGAAGTAAATATTGTGGGAACCCAAAATATATGCAAAGTGGTTAACGATACCAAGCCAATTAAAGGTATGATTTTATCAGGAACTTGGCACGTTTTTGGAGAGAGAGAATTAAAGGGTGTGATAGACGAGGAGTTCGGATTTAGACCGGATATGGTGGAAGAGCGAGCTCGTCTATACGCTCTGTCAAAAATAGCCCAAGAAGTTATTGTGAGGATGTACGATGAGTTGTCTGATAAGACATATAGTGTAATTCGAATGGGTACTGTGTTAGGTGAAGGAATGCCTGAGAAAACTGCTGCAAAGATATTTATAGCTAGGGGGATAAGAGGTGAACCACTCACGCCTTATAAACACAGTCTGTACCGACCTATGCTTTATGTGGACATAAATGATGTTTGTAGAGCCTTTGAATCGTATACGTTAAGAATACTAAATGATGAAGCAAATAAAAATGCGAACAGTCTTGGCCATGTAATTAACTTGTATTGGCCTAAACCTATTACAATAATTGAGTTATCGTATATGATAAGAAATTCGATAGTTAGATTAACTAAAGGAAGGATTAGGCCTGAAATGGAAGTCATAGAAAAGGGGCTACCAGCCTTTTATACAGTCCAAAGTAAAGAACAGATTAAAGTAAACGTAAATAAGGCCTTAAATTGGCTACGTTTGAAAATGTTAACCGATCCTGAAGAATCTATAGAAAGAATTGTCAAAAATTGTCTATCAGAAAATCGATAAGCGAAGTACAGAGTTAGTTATTGCAGAGAGGATTTAGATTCAAGACGAGAAAAATCTAAAGTGAGTGGGTTGATTTCGAGTTCCCTTGATGTTATTGTGCAAAGAAGAAGAAAAAAAATAATTTGGGTAAGTTTTCTGATGATAGATGTTTTCTTGCATAAAACCTCCCGAATAGAGATTTTGGAACACTTAGCTGAACTCGGTAATGATGTTTACCTCTTTGCAGTACGATCTAAGAAAAGGTTTCAAATGACTAATTCAAATGTCAATTTAATCCTAATTCCTTTGAGATATTTACCCATAATCGCACCTTTCCTATTCAGTCTCATAGTATTCATTTTCCTACCTTTTTACATTGCTGTCAAGAAACCAAACATCATCATCACAGAACCAGGCCCCTCAATTTTTGCTTTTTTATGGAAACTTTTTTTATTTCCGTCTGATTTTAAAATAATTTTGGATATCAGAAGCACTATAGTAGAGGTAAATAATTTCCGAAGATATCTGGATGTCCTTTTTTTCAACATTTCGGTTGAAGTGGCAAAAAAGATCTTTGATGGAATAACCATTATAACCGCCCTTATGAAGGAAGAGATTTGCACCAAGTTTCACATAAATCCAGGGTTTGTTGGAGTTTGGACCAGCGGTGTGTCAATGAGACTTTTCAAACCTGAAGGGTATGACAGAATGGACATGAGAAAGAAACTTGGCTTAGCCAATGAATTTGTAATTTTTTATCACGGGCATTTTAGCAGTAACAGGGGAATTGTTGAGAGCGTTAAGAGCATTGAGCAATTAGAAAGTAAGTATCATGATGTAGTGCTTTTTCTACTTGGAAATGGTCCAATATTTCCGGTTTTGGAACAATTAATTCAGAAAAAAAAGCTCCAGGAAAGAGTGATTATCCACGACACAGTGGATTACACACAAGTGTCAAAATATATCGCAATGTGTGACGTAGGGATTGTTCCATTGCCTGATTTGCCTGACTGGAGGAATCAGTGTCCCCTAAATCTTCTGGAATATCTTGCCATGAAAAAAGTAGTAATAGTGACAGACATTCCAGCGAATCGGCAAATTATCGGAAAGAGTAAATGTGGCATCTATGCCCCCTCTGCAGACCCGAAGGAAATAGCGAAAGCAGTGAAATATTCATATGATAATAAGGAGAGACTAAAGCAATGGGGCGCATACGGAGGCGCTATTGTTAGTGAAAATTACACATGGACAAAAGTGGCAAAGGACTTGAATGATTACCTGCTAAAAATTGCTTGAAAAATTCAGGGTTAAACGATGCCCGATGTGCATCCTACAAGACTTACCCGAAACCAACTCAGGAGGCCACCTTGAAGCTTCCTCTTCCCAGTTTAGGGGGGTATTCATCTCATTACATATTAACATCCTTCTGTGACTAAGAGAAAAATAGTCTTGTGATTTGTTGTTTTAGGGCGTACGCCAAATTGGACTTGAGAGAAGAAAATGCAATATACAAGTTTCACTGCGTCTGAGAAAGTATTTGCAAAAATTCTTTCCTTATTTAAAAACCTATTGTATTTGTCGTTTTATATGATTTCCAAGGCTACTTTACAGAAAGAAATTTCCGTATTAGTATATCACTCTGTGGACCTGAATAATGCTTTCCATACCGTGCATCCAAAAGAGTTCGAAAAACAGATGGAATATTTGAGAAAGAATTATTCCGTGGTTTCTTTAGATGACATGGTAGACTTCGTTAAGGGAAGAAAAAACCTCCCCGAGAAAGCGGTTGCTGTTACATTCGATGATGGATTTTATGATAATTACTCTAATGTCTATCCTTACTTCAGAAAATACAAGTTACCCGCGGCCATCTTTCTAATTACGGGTTATTGTGGAAGAGAAACGTGTTTAGATGATGTTCCATTGAAAATGCTCAGTTGGAACGAAATAAGAGAAATGAGTCAGAACGACATAGGTATTGGAGCCCACACAATAACACACCCAAATTTACAGGAGACAAATCTGGAAGAAGCAAAAAAAGAAATTCTGGGATCTAAAGAAGAAATAGAAAAGAAGACTGGAGAGAATGTGTATTATTTTGCCTACCCCTTCGATAGATATAGGAATGAAATTATTGACTTGGTCAGAATTTCTGGATTCAAGGGTGCATTTGATGGTAATGGATCAATTCGAAAGGGTGCTAACCCCTTTCTTTTGAATAGGATATCAATAGACAGCTCAATTACTTTCATGATGTTTAAAACGCGATTAACAAGGGCAGTGGACTGGTATAGAAAGACTGAGCAAATCGCAAAAACTATGCTCAACAGATTTCAATTCATTTCCATAATCAACAGAGTGTATAACAATACTGAGCTAGCAAGAAGGTGCGCGCAAGCCTCGTAATTCAGGGTAATGCTGGCGGCACGTGATCTTGAAGTAATGGAACCACAGCCGAAGGAGACAAATCGGATTCTAGGACCCCAGCACCAACTTCGTCGTTGGTATATAGCCAATACAACCAGTTGTAGTCCCCGTAATCATCTAAAACAGTAAGTTTGGCATCAAGCATATTCAGCCTCGACTGATCAATTGGGCGTGTGCTCTGTGCTCCATGAATATTAAGTCCAAACTCTGCAAGACACATGGGAACATTATACTTATCGCTAAACGCTTTTGCGTAGCTCATTTGACTTCGTATGAATTCAACGTCGCTATCCCAAGTAGCCCCCTTTTGCTCAACATCAAGTGGTCTATGACCGTCGTGCATATACACTACGTTGTTTTGTGGGACTGGTGTGATGAAATCGAATTCCCCAGTATCCCAACACCAAGGATACGAATCCGACATTAAGTGCAACCCGTGTTTATAGGGAGAGTAGAAGATGATTTTGCTGGAATGTGCTCTTATTGCGTTTATCATAGCTGGAGTTATGGTGTCATAGTACTGCTGAACTGTTGTGTCATTTCTTTGAGGTTCTTCCACGTGATGCCAAGGGAAGTGCCAAGGACAGTATCCAATGACTTGAGGATAAGAGTCAAAGCGTTGAACTAACATTTCAAGCATATTACAGTATCTTTGGAGCCCTTCGCTGGTGAGCAACATGTCGGCTTCACCCCAACCATCCCACGTGGCTGCTGGGTCAGCTAAATACTGAACTCTCACGCTTATTATAACGTAAAGCCCCGCATCTCCAGCGTTTTGCACAACAGCCTCTAGATCCACCAGATTCTCTTCACTGTAAACTCCAACTTGGTCTTCGTAGGGCTCAATGTTTCGTCCCCACCAAGCCGATGTGCGGATTACGTTGAATCCCCAATCCTTTAGCCATTGTAGGTGCTCAACACTGTAGGGATAGTGCCATTGTGGTTCAAAAATTCCTGCGTCCCACAAGGAAAATCCTCTCAGAAGAACTTGTCTTCCCTCTTCGTCCACGATTCGCTTTCCATCCACTTGAAGACCATGACTCGGATACGTGACCGTTCCACTGCAATGCATACGTTGCGACTGAGCATTGGGCCTAGCGCCAACTACTGGGATGAAGAGCGAAAATAGTGACATAGTGATAACTAGAACTAGACGCGCGTTTGCCATGCCGTATCAGTATAGGATATATTAATAAATGAGATATAAATGTTTTTCTTTCTAAAACGAGGAACCCATACCTGAAAAAATGGAACTAGAATAGTTAGTGATTAGATTGACCAAAAAGGCGAAAACAAAGATCACCGTTACTGTGGGCCTCTGTATCAAAAACTCTGAAAAAACCGTTAAGAAGGCTGTTGAAAGTATAATCAACCAGAAATACCCCACTGAACTTATGGAGATAATCGTTGTAGATGGTGGTAGCAAAGACAGAACAATGTCTATTGTAACCCGCATGATTTCGAAGATAGACATACCAACAAAGGTCTACTTCGATGAGGGTAAAGGACTGGGAGCGGCGAGACAGATAGTAGTGGACAATGCTAATGGTAAATACATACTTTTTGTTGACGGTGATGTTGAAGTGCCGAATGATTTTGTGCAAAGACAAGTGGATTTTATGGAAAAAAACTCACGAGTTGGCATTGCTGTGGGAAAATACATGTATAAAGAGGGAACCCTAATTGCAACACTCCAGAATCTGTATAGCTACATGACAGAGTTTGTGGGGAATGATGCAACTATTTATCGTGCTGAAGCCTTAAGACAAGTCAGCGGGTTCGACGAAAATATTAAGGGTGCCTTTGAAGACCTAGATATAATGGCTAGACTTCGAGTGAGGGGCTGGGAACTCCACATAAACGAGAAGGCGAAGTTCTATCATAATCCTAGAGAAAACTGGGGTGCCTTGTGGATCGAACAAGAATGGTCCGGTTATGGCGGGCATTACTTCAGGCATAAACATAGGGATTCTATTACTCCGTTTACTCTCTGGCAGAAAGTGCCATTGATAACTTTTGTTGGCACATTGAAACTTGCCATCAAGGCCTATAAATCGTTGCACCAAAGTAAATCGTTTCTCATGCCGTTTCTGTTTAGCTTTCGAACAGTACCTTGGTGGTTTGGATTTGCCAGAAGCCACATTAATGGTTATGGTCATGAAACAAGTTGATGACGAGCGAATGTGAGGCTGATAAATAGTAACTATTCTCTGGAAAATGCGGGTTCAAACCCACGGCGTCGGGGCTGATGAAAATAGATAATGCAAGAATTTCTAATCTGTTATTATTTAATATTAATTATTTACGCGGAGAGGGACAATGAATGATCAAAACAACGAGTGATTTTGTCGCTCACGCAGTGACTTCGGGTCCGAGGCATCATTTCTTCGGCTACTACGGGATCCAGCCATGGGATGCCACGGGTCAGTACTTGCTTTGTTTAGAGGTGCCCTTCCAAGACCGTCCGCCAGAGGCGAAGGACAAAGCGATCGTGGGCATGGTCGATCTTTCAAGTTCAAAGCTTATTCCACTGGCTGAGACGCGGGCCTGGAACTTTCAACAGGGAGCAATGATGCATTGGCTACCAAGTGCACCAGATTCCAAGATCATCTTCAATGACCGTCAGGGAGACCGTTTCGTATCGGTCATTCTGAACGTACACACGGGAGAACGTCGGGTGCTACCCAAGCCAATTAGTGCGATGAGTCATGACGGTAAAACCGCACTAAGTCTGAATTTCGCCCGCCTCCAATGGACCCGACCAGGCTACGGTTATGCAGGAATCGATGATCCTTTCGCTGGTGAGTGCCACCCTGCAGAAGATGGTATCTACTTAATCGATCTGGAGAACGGCGAAGACCGGCGTCTAGTGTCGATGGCGGATGTCTTTGCCTCTCATGGCAAACTCAAGGAGATGAAAAACCATGCAGTATGGTTCAATCATACGCTTTACAACATCGACGACAGCCGATTCGTGTTTCTGATCCGTTGGAGGACTTTCCTCTTCCCCAAATGGGTGAGGCTGTGGCGACTAAAGAAATTGTGGCGACTGAAGACAGCTATGTTCACGGCCAACGTCGACGGGTCAGATCTGCGTTGTGTGATTGATTACGGGATGGTGTCCCATTTCGATTGGCGAAACAGCAGTGAAATTCTGGTGTGGGCGAATGTGAAAGGGTATGGCAATAAGTTCTACCTAGTTAGCGATGGCAAGAACGAGTTGAGAACAGTTGGTGAACGATTTCTCACCCAAGACGGGCATTGCAGTTTCTCACCGAATGGCCGCGGGATTCTGACGGATACATACCCTGACAGAAACCACTACAGGACGCTTAAGATCCTCATTTGGGAAGAGGGTCGGGAGGTTGTTCTGGGACGATATTACTCACTGCCTCAATTTATTGGGGAGATTCGGTGTGATCTTCACCCTCGTTGGAACAGAACAGGTACCCAGGTTTGTTTTGACTCCGTCCACGAGGGTAGCCGACAACTATATGTAATAGATGTATCGAATCTGGTGACATCTGAAAACTAAGTAATGCATGCATGTCGCAATATCGGATCCTATGAAAGAAACAATGTATATAGATTGTTGCGATGGTGATTGGAAAACGCTTTGCGTACACCAGAAGCAAGACAGAGTTGGGCGGGCGCGAAGAGAGAACTTATTTTGACTAAGCTACAAAAGTATTCTTTGTGATAGTAAGTAATGGTCATTTGAATAAGAGATGCTGAACCAGCGATAGTAGAAACGCCGACAGCGGAGGGTTTACTGGATTGAGACATTTTCTTAAAACATTAATGGGTATCCAATTTATAATGATCATTACAGTAGTTCTGGATATTCCAGTTGCAAGACAAATTATCGTTTTTCTTTGCATTTCGTTTGTGCCAGGAATCCTTCTTCTCCGAATTCTGAGGTTAAACCTGAAGGACACGGTGAGCACAATCTTATTCTCTGTAGGTTTAAGTGTTGCATCGTTGATCTTTCTTGGACTATTAATGAATGAATTATGTCCTCTGATTGGTGTTTCACAGCCATTATCAACCATACCTCTGCTGGTTTCCACGATCACTATCTTGTTGTCAATGGCTCTCATAAGCCATAGAAAAAATGATTTAGCGCACGTATTTTCTCTCCCAAGTCCGAGGCAGATTTTTCGAGCTTCTCTGTTAGCAGGAATTCCTCTCCTAGCCATTCTTGGCGCGTTGCTGACGAACAGTCTTGTTCTACTTTTGATGGCAGCTTTGATCTCATTACTGATCCTTTTGACCGTCTTTTCAAAAAGGTTCATACCTATTCAACTGCACTCATTTGTCCTATTGGTCATTGCGATCTCTCTTTTATTCCACACAGCATTAATATCCCGATACTTATCTGGATGGGATGTCTTCACCGAATTTTATGTCTTTAGATTAGCGAATTCCAATTCATCATGGAATGCTACGATTGTTTCCCCCGATGTGAGAGTGCTCAACTACAATGGAATGTTAAGCGTCACTATTCTTCCGACAATCTATTCAAGCTTATTGAACTTGCAAGGAGAATGGATATTCCAAGTGATATATCTCTTGCTTTTCTCTTTGGTACCGATAATTCTATATCAGGCATACGAGCAAGGATTTGGGAAACTCACAGCATTTCTGTCTGCTTTCTATTTCGTTCTATTTCCTAGATTCTACATAGAAGAAAGAAGAACGATGATAGCGGAACTCTTCTTAGCATTGCTGATTTTCTTAATGCTAAACAGAAACATGAACCCAAGAAAGAAACAAATTCTACTAATAATTTTTGGCGCTTCATTAATTGTATCACACTATTCACTTGCATACATCTACATGTTTGGCATTGCTTTTGTTTTGCTATTTACATCTCTCATTGAGAGATATAGGCCTGAATGGCATTCCGACGGAAAGAAGATCATAAGTGCAAGTCTTGTTCTCCTGTTCTTTGTTATGACCTTTTCTTGGTATGCTTACGTTTCTATTTCGGTGTCTACCACATCCCGGGATCTCGTTACTAAAATAGCCCGCTCTCTTTACAGTGATTTCTTCAGTCTAGAAGCAAGAGGCGAACTTATTTCTGAGTCCATCAGTCCCGATTTTACATCGTTATCTTTTGTCCAGAAGACAGATTTTGTTGTAAACAAGATTCCCTACTTCTTCATTCTCATTGGTATCATCGATCTGCTTAGGAACAACAAAAAAAAGGAAATTGCTTGGGAATATGTTTTGCTGGCTGCAGCAAATGCTTTCATATTATTCATAGTTCTTGTCCTTCCCCATCTCGCTCCTGCTTTTCTTCCGGAAAGGTTTTATCATACTACACTTCTCTTTTTGGCGCCTGTTTGTGTTCTAGGAGGCAAAGTATTTCTCAAGTGGATTCCAAAGCCATTCAAGAAGATGACAGCACACGCACATCGCATAAATCTACGCCTGGTGTGCATTTTCTTCGTCTTCGTCTTCCTTCTCAAAGTGGGATTTGTTTCTGAAGTTGCTAGTGATGTTCCGAAATCTGTGTCAATTAGCTTCACGAGGATGAAAACAAGCGATGACAATCTAACCAGAGTTCGTTTCTACGAAAGCTATGTTCCGGAACAAGACATCTTTAGTGCAATATGGCTGTCTGAAATGACAGAGAAAAACTCCAAGATATACGCTGATGCTATATCCAGTTTGAAGGTTCTCAGAGGTTACGGTATGACAATCCAAAAATGGAAATATGTGTTATCCAATGACACAAGAATAGAGGATGATGCATACGTTTACCTACGGCACTTTAATGTCAAAGAAGAGCTACTAGAGTGGAAGACCGCGGAAGAGCAGATGGAATTTTCAAAAGCCAATTTCTCTCATCTACTCAAGAACAATAACAAAGTATATTCAAATGGATACAGCGAGATTTACAGAACTATAGATGCGAACTCCAACCCACAATAGGCGCCAAAGTGATCAAGCGTACGCGTACCCAGAGAGTCCTCGACATGCTTGAATTGTCATAATACCGATATTTTTCTTATCTATTAAACGGTACGAACAAGATACATTCAAAGGGTAACAGTGAAATTTACGTATTTCCGGTCGATGAGCATGATTAAAAAAACAAAGCGCTATAAAGAGATCAAAAAGAAATGGGGAGACAAGAAATGGTGGAAAGGAAGATATAGGCATCGCATCCTAGTTCACATCCTCCATAACAATGGAACCTATGTTCTCGATGAGAAGTGGGACAATCTAGTGATCCTTGACGCTTGTAGATATGACATATTCAAAGAAGTCAACATACTCGAAGGGAAGCTAGAGTATAGGACTTCCAGAGGGTCAAGTACAGAGGAATTTCTTATCGAGAATTTCAGGAAACACCCTCGATACTCCAATTTCAGAGATATAGTGTATATAACGGCTAACCCTTATGTAAACCTACTCTTATCCGACAAATTCAACAAAATCTACCCGATCTGGGATTACGGATGGGATGACAGTTTGAATACCGTTCCTCCAGGCAGTGTTGTCAAAGAAACTCTGAAGGCCCACAAAAAACATTCCGATAAGAGATTAATAGTACACTTTATGCAACCGCATTCACCTTTTTTGGGCGCTAAATTCGCGCATGTGACTGGTTTTAGGGAGCATAGGAATGCTGCATTAAAAAATAGAGACCAATTTGGAGATTCAACTGTCTGGAATCTCTTGGAGAAAGGTGAATTAGATAGACAAGAAGTTTGGTTGGCTTATAAAGAAAACCTCGAAATAGTGCTCCCTTACGTGAAAAAGCTAATAGTTATGTTACCTGGAAGAACTGTAGTAACAAGCGATCATGGTAATTTGTTTGGCGAAAGGCCTCATATTCTATATCCTTTCAAAGAGTTTGGCCATCCAGACGGGTTGTATGTAAGACGACTGGTGTTGGTTCCTTGGCTTATCGTAGATCGTAAAAAAGAAAAGGGAACTGAGAAAAGGAAAATAAGATCAAAGATAGATAAGCTGAAGAACTCAGGGAAAATTTGAGATTTCCTACGACAAGCATATACTGGAAATATCAGATCGTATCGGTTTATGTGATCTCTCTCATCAGCTTCTTGAAGAATTCTTGGTTCGAAAATTCAATCAGAAATTAAATCGAACATCGATAGTACGAGAGGCTATAGCGTTGGACGAGATCGATCGAATTTTGTCGCTACGCAACACCATCTAAGTTTGCTACTCGCCGGAAGAGATATATGCACATATTTGACCAAAAGTTGTCGTCATCTGAGGGTTTCGGTAGATCGTTGTAAGATGCATTACAGTCGTGCTTCTATGTATGACGTCGGGTTCTGCCTTGAAATGCGTTAGACATCTAGTAGAGGCTGCAAAACATAGACGTGTTCTATGTGGAAAGCCATTTTGTTACATCTGTGGAAGAATGATTTTCGAAGAAGTTTCTTTGTGCGTTAAATGCTACGGAAAGTCAGGAATCGAAGTGTCGCAAGAAGGGTTGTTGCCCCAATGGAAAGTAAACATCCCCGGTTTGGCATGAAGCTGTGTAAGCATCACATTGTTCTAGTACTATTTGCAGTCATCATTGTTTTAGGATTTGCGTTGCGATTCTATAGTCTTAGCTATAAAAGTCTATGGCTTGATGAAGTATACAGTATTAGATCATCAGAGAAATACTCGATTGTGGAATTGAGTCAAAAGTTTTATCGTCGTCTTCCACCACTATATCACATCATTCTTCGCTTGTTTCTGATTTTGGGAAACAATGAATTTGTAGCTAGGCTTCCTTCTGCTGTTTTTGGATTGCTTTCTATTCTGCTTATCTACAGAGTTGGAGCGCTATTCTTTGGGAGGCGGGAAGGATTAATCAGCGCGTTTCTTCTATCGGTTTCAACGATGCACATTCGATATTCACAGGACGCAACAATGTACTCGCTCGCTATGTTCCTCGCCTTGTCATCGTTTTACTTTTTCTATAGAGCCTTAAAAGAAGCCACAATAACAATGTGGATTGGATTCATCATTTCAACACTTCTCGGCATCTTCACTCATTACTACCTAGTGTTCGTCCCACTGATTGAGATGCCACTTTTCGTCTTCATGTTGTTCAAAGATCGAGGTTCGCTTATAACAGGAATTCAGAAAGTTGGCAAAAATAAGATTTTGGTGCTGGTCGTGAGTCTTGTATTAATCGCTGCACTTGCGTTTCCATTCTTACTCGCTGCGTGTACTAGCATACTGGCGTCGTTGCAGTCCGGTATAGCGTTTCAGGTGCCTTGGGGGATAGAGCCGACACCATCCTTTTTCATAATACTTTTTGACCATTTTAATACTGGAGGTTTTCTGCCTCGCGTCCTCGAGAATTGGAGAGACCCCATTGTTTACACGTTTCTTCTTATCCTCTTTTTTGGACTTCTTGCATCAAGAAAAGAGTACAGTAAGCCTGCTGCTTTACTACTTTTATGGGTTTTCCTGCCGACGACAATGGTTTTCATCTTGTCACTAGGTTTTGGTAAACCGATAGCGGATTCCAAATACATGATTCTTATCCTTCCAGGCTATCTTATCAGTATTTCAAGAGCAATAGGCTGCATAGCTGACAGCCTGTCAAAACGGTTTAGCTTTCTTTCAATTGCCCTGCCAGAAAAAAACCAGATAATGAGCTTAATGATAATAATGGTATTTGCTGGTGTGAGTATTTTCCCTATACAAGAGTATTACATGTGGGAAAAACCAAATTGGAGAGAGGTTGCCATGTTCCTAGAGGCGAATTCACGCTCTGATGACATCATCATCGTTGAACCTGAATATACCATGGAATGTCTGCTATACTATTACGACGCCGGTTCACAAAAAACCAACGTAATGTCTACATATGGTTCCTTCACTGAAATTGAGAATATAGAATCATTTCCCATAGATATCGGATGGATACAAATTTCTAACACTATTGACATCAGCAGGCTCTTGGAAGGTCAAGTCTATGAGATCTCAGCGTGGTATAAAGGCGATATCCCTTTAAGAGCCTCCTTATTACTCTTCGATGCAAAATGGAATGCATGCACGCTCGATCAGGCATCCATCAAGATGGATCCTACATCAGAATGGAAAAAAGCAGCTTTTGTGAGCGAGTCTATGCCTTCTGGTGTCGCCCACGCTTTGCTGTGTTTTGTGGGTCTGGCAGAGGGTTATTTCTTAGTAGACGATTGTTCTATGTTTGCACGGAATCAAGCGAGAGTCAACATTCTCTCAAACGGCGGTTTCGAGGATGGGATAGTGGCTTGGGAGTTCGAACAGAGGGGAATTAAGAAAGGCTACTTTGATATAAGTACAGACGCAAGAACAGGACAATCTAGTGGACAGTTGAGAGTCACGAAATACTATTATAATCCAAGCCAGACAGAAGAATCTAGACAAAATAGAATTTTCTTTGTCTATTCAACCGGGTATACATCTTACTTTGACTCTGAACAAAAAATCAGAGACCGGCTGCGCAATAATTATATGGAGATAAAAACGTTTCAAGCAATAACTATCTACTATTACCAAGAAGGATTAGTTTTGGTTCAAGCAAAAGATATGCAATTTGTGGGTTTAGATAGCCCACCCAGTGCACCAGAAGCTGAATTTTATCATAACAATGACAGCGCAACCTTTGAAGTGTCCATTTCAAAGAACACCAACTACAAGATAGCAATTCATGCCAAATCTTTCGAGAAGAGCGCTATAGAACTGTCAATTGATGGCACATCACAAGGTACAAAAATGTTTGTTGCCGACGACTGGTGTTATGTGGAACTTGGCATGACATATCTGGAATCGGGATGGCATGAGATTAAACTGATAAGCAGAGAAGGCGGCGATCTCGGTGATACTAACGTTGTTTTCGATGCTGTAGCCATATGCGCCGTGTCTTAACATTCATTGACCAAGTACAAGATTTCCCGAAAGAACAAACAACACTAAAGTGTCATCAGATAGTATAGCACAAATAGGTAGTCTCCCCCACTCAAATAGATAGCTAGGAAGCGCAGACACGCATGCGAAGAGGGAAAATTCGGCTAGTCGCAAATGAGTCAACTCAGGTTTGAGAGTTCTTTGCCCACCGAATCGATGCATGCATGCCCATGCCGAGATTAGTCACAGGCGGATTTCTCTTTGCTACCTGCTTCCTGGTTTTGGCCCCTTTGTTGGGAAGTGTAAATAGAGAAGACATAAAGAACCTAGATGAACTGCTGAAGGGACTTACCTTGATCTACCCAATTGCCAAAGCATTTCTGAACTGGGAGAAGGCGGTTCTATCGCTACGCGTGTATGCAAAAAATTACCTGTTCTAGAGGCGATCATTCGATGGAGGCTAAGATTCTAAATCTGATTCCTCTCGTAATTCGTCATAAATTCTATCGAACCATCGGAAAAACCAAAGCTTTGCCCTTAAGTGTCACCGTAAGCGTCACAAACATGTGCAACAGCCGCTGTAGGACCTGTTTTATTTGGGAATTTCATCTCAACCATCCGGAACTGAAGGAAAAGGAGTTCAAAACCGAAGAGTTTGAAGAAACGTTTAAATCAATCGGAAAGGGCCTGCTCTGGGCAACCTTAAGTGGTGGTGAACCGTATCTTAGACGCGATCTTCCAGAAATATGTGAAGCACTGTGTCAACACTGCAAACCCCTCTTCGTCAACATTCCGACAAACGCGCTGACACCCAAGAAAACTGAGGAACAAACGAAGAAAATCCTTGGAAGATGCAACGATCTGAAACTAATCGTGAACCTCTCACTTGACGGCGTCGGCCCAAAACACGACGAAATACGTGGGGTACCCGGAAATTTTGAGCGTTTCCTTGACACATATCAGCGTCTGAGGAACTTGAAGGTTGAGTTTCCGAGGCTTGAAGTCGGAATCCACAGCGTTGTCTCAAAATATAACATTGATGATCTCCTTGATGTTTACGAGTATGTCAAACGACTCGACCCGGATTCCTATATCACTGAAGTTGCCGAACAACGAACTGAACTCTTCACAACGCACAAGGACATAACGCCAAACCCGGATGCCTACGCCTCCTTCGTCAAGGAGCTTTCTACCAGGATTCGAAAAGATTTCTTGAAATCCAGGAAGGCCACACCAAAATATATACAGGCTCTTCGGCTTCTATACTATCAGATTGCCGCGGAGGAGCTGCGAGAAAATAGACAGGTCATCCCGTGTTATGCTGGGTATGCCTCCTGCCAGATCACCCCTTATGGCGATGTTTGGCCCTGTTGTGTCTTAGGATACAGCAAGCCGATGGGAAACCTTCGCGAGGTAGATTATGACTTCAAAAAAATCTGGTTCTCAAAGAAAGCCGATGAAATAAGAAAGCATATTAAAGAAAAGAATTGCGCGTGCCCCTTGGCAAACGCCCATTACACGAATATGCTGTGTTCCTTCACATCCATAATGAAAGTTTTCAGAAATCTAATCTAAAGCGTTTGCGAGCCCCCCTACAAGGGGTCAAGTCGTGGTGACTGTTGATGAAGAGAATAAGCCTCGTAATCCCAACTTACAATGAGCAAGAGACTCTACCGACGCTTATGGAAGGGTTGAGAACGGTTCTCGGGAACTACGAGCTTGAAACCATAATCGTCGATGACTCCAGTCCTGACGGAACCGGCAAAGTAGCCGAACAACTTTCAAGAAAATACAGCAAGGTCAAAGTAATTCATCGTGAAGGAAAAAAAGGGCTGGCTTCTGCCGTCATCGAGGGTTTCAACTATGCAAGTGAGGACATACTAGGTGTGATGGATGCAGACATGCAACACCCACCAGAGAACATTTGCAGGATGCTGAAGGAGATTGAGAACGGAGCAGACATAGTAATCGCAAGTAGATACGTGAAAGGAGGGGGCTTAGAAGGTTGGAGCGAGGGGAGGAAGGTGATTTCAAAGGTAGCGTCTCTTTTGGCACGTGTGATTTTTCCCAAGATCAAAGATATTCGGGATCCAGTCTCCGGTTTCTTTCTACTGAAAAGAGCGGCGCTGGAAGGTGCTAATCTCAACTGCGTCGGTTTCAAAATTCTACTGGAAATCCTTGCTAAAGGAACATACAACAAAGTTGTGGAAGTGCCGTATGTGTTTAGGAAAAGGACAAAGGGAAAAAGCAAGCTTGGCTTTAAAGAGTGCCTTGACTATTTGTGGCACTTGTTCAAATTGGGAAGGGTAACGAGGACGTGAAGCGGTTCTGAATACGAGCAGATTGCTTGGTCTCAGGTTGAGATATGCTACTCCGCCCATGCCGTGCCATGCTGGATCTGTACGCAGCATACCCTACCCTATTTGGTGATGCACGCATTAGCGAACCTGGTTTGATGAGAAGTTTCTCTTGTAGATATCAAAACACGTTTCTGAGGTGTGAGTATGACGT
>Ga0209636_10001687_pt1 | contig 22306 bp, 25 predicted proteins | sample DeeMarSWOR152_54_FD_187464 | JGI IMG/M metagenome (GOLD analysis project Ga0209636, IMG submission 187464) | Marine sediment microbial communities from White Oak River estuary, North Carolina - WOR-1-52-54 (SPAdes) (version 2) | ecosystem: Environmental > Aquatic > Marine > Intertidal zone >...
TACAAGCATTACTGTTCAGACATGACAAGAACAATCGCAGCCGGAAAACCTTCCAAGAAACAAAACAAAATCTATGAAATCGTCAGGCAGGCTCAAGAAAAATCCTTCCAAGCCGTAAAACCCAAAGCAAAAACAAAAGAAATAGACGCAATCTCAAGAAAAACAATAGAAGACGCAGGATACGGCGAACACTACGTTCACGGCTTAGGCCACGGAGTAGGCTTAGAAATTCATGAACCACCAACACTAAACCCAGAAAGCAAAGATAGGCTAAGGGTTGGAAACGTTGTAACTGTTGAGCCCGGCGTATACATTGTGGGTTTCGGAGGCATACGCATAGAAGACACTGTTCTAGTGCGAAAACGCAAGGCAGAAAAACTCACAAGAGGCCCATACATCCTAGAAACCAAGCGATAAACACATTCTATGCGGATTGCACACAAACATATGTGTCAAACACACAGCCTCTGACACATTCTCTAGAGGCTACAAAATGACAATAGCTAAAGATGGTGTTGAAGCCTTCACACAAGAAAACCATGCGCAAGATTGAAATATCTAGAATATGTTTGTAACACAGAGATAAAGACGGTTGACGAAATTACAAAGGAATTCGGCTGAAACTGTTGAAAATTTTCTTTCTGATATGGAGTTTTTGAGCGATAAACAAGTGAAAGTTAGCCCGTTCTGAGGTTGAATTCAGAATTCCGACGAAAAGTTTAAAAGCAACATATACATGCAATATGAAGAATGTGTGGGGAGAGTGGTAGAAAAAAATAATTTTTTCCCTTCTCTCCTTTCTCCCCTCGTGAAGGTCTACCATTCTCCTCATGAAAACCTTAATGCAGTTTTAACCACTTATAGCTTATGGAGAAATCTTCTATAACAAACTACCATTGTTCTGGAAACGTTTCAACTATGCCTAAAAGCTGAAAGCTATTAAGCTGGTGAATTCTAAATCTATCATTGGTTTTGGTATGGCAAGAATTCTGATCGTTTATGATTCTAGAACCGGACACACCGAAAAGATGGCGTTTGCCGTTGCTGAAGGAGCCAAATAAATCAGCGGAGTCGAAGTGGTTGTAAAAAAGGCTGACCAAACCAGCATTGAAGACTTAACGAGTGCTGACGGAATAATAATGGGTTCACCAACATATTATGGACAAATGTCTGCTAAGCTTAAAGCCCTCATTGACGAATCGGTAAAAATCCATGAAAAACTTGAAGGAAAGGTCGGCGCAGCCTTCACAAGCTCAGGTGGAACAGCAACAGGCGCAGAAACCACCTTGCTATCTATACTGCAAGCCATGCTAATCCACGGCATGATTGTTCAAGGTCGAGCAAACGATAAACACTATGGCGCCGCAGCAGTTGGCTCCCCCAGCGAAAAGGAACTTGAATCATGTAAAGAGCTTGGAAAAAGAGTTGCAAGCCTAGTTAAAAATGTAACGAGCTGAATAGGCACCTAAGCTGGAATTCGACATGAAAAACAGAGAACTACTGATGGGCCCGGAGGGATTTGAACCCTCGACCATTCCCCGAATGTGAAGTGCAACTCACACTCTACAGGTTATGAGCCTGTCGCTCCAACCAAGCTGAGCTACGGGCCCGTCTTAGACTGCGCATTTAATATGCTTCCTTCAAATTAATTTAAACGTTTTCTACATTTTAAACTATTCATAAAAAGATTTTAAAAGCTATTCCTCTAAGATTAGTCTTCGAGGGGGACTGCACTACATGGAGTTGAAGGTTTTCACTTTGCCCACTTGTTCGGGTTGTTCCGTGGCTAAGATGATCGCTTTTGAAGTTGCAGAAAAATACGGTATCACCTGTACGGTTGTTGACATGGCGACGAAGGAAGGACTAAGCGAAGGGTCAGCTTATCAAGTAATGAGTGCTCCAAGCATTACCATAGACGATGATGTCTTTGTTAGGGGGCATCTCATTTCAAAGGAGAGGCTTGAGGAAGAAGTTAAGAAAAGACTGGAGAAATGGAAGGCGCGGGCTTCTTCAGAATAGAAATTGAGCATATCAATCGAATAAGAACACCGTTACTTCTTGATTCTTTTCAACAACATCGATGTTAATTGGCAAGACGATGTAACCGTCCGCTTCCGTCATGCTTGTTATTGCTCCCGACTGTTTAAAAACAGGATAAGCTTGATTGCCCTTTATTTTCACTGTAAGAAACTGTTTTCTCCCTGAAGCGGATACAACCCTTTTAGCTAATCGCACTTTCACAGTTTTCTCTATTTTCGGCGGTAATCTTGCCATCTGTCGAATGGCAGGAACGAGTAGCAAGTATGCGTTCAGTAGGCAAGATGTGGGGTATCCAGGCATTCCAAAGACAAGTTTTCCAGCCACTAGAGAAAAGAGAGTTGGTTTGCCAGGCTTTATCTGGATGCCGTGAAAGACAACTGTTCCGAACTCTTGAATTACACTCATTAAAAGGTCACGTTCACCCACAGAGCTTCCACCTGAGAAGACAATCATATCGTGTTCAATCAATTTTTTTGTGGCTTTTCTAAGTTCATTAGTAGTGTCTGGAACAACTTTGCACTTTATTGGAATGGCTCCGTTTTTATTTATAATCGAGGATAACGTGTATGAGTTCACATCGTAAATCTGTCCTTCTTTAAGAGGAAAACCAACTTCTTGAATCTCCGTTCCTGTTGGGACTACTGCGATCCGTGGTTTCTTGTAAACCTTCACTCTTTTCCTTCCCAGTGCAGCTAATGCACCAACTCTAGCGGCAAAAAGCTGCCCTCCAGTTTTAAGAACAACTTTTCCCTCTTCAATGTCTTCTCCTTTCGGCGAAATGTTTGCTCCCGGATATACTGGTTTCAAAACGTTAACATTATTGCCGTTTCTCTCAGTGAATTCAACCATGACAACAGCGTCCGCACCTTCAGGAATGGGACTGCCAGTTGCAACTTGAACACATTCACCTTTGCCTAACACTCTGTTAGACGACGCCTCAGCATGCAGAATTCCTGCAAGTTTCAAAGTTTTTGGCTTAAACGAAGAAGCTCCGAAAGTTTCCTCTACCTTGACTGCATATCCATCCATAGCAGCCCTATCAAAAGGCGGCACAGACATGTTTGCCGAAATGTCTTCTGCGAGGACTCTGTCAAGAGCTTTTTCGATGAGAACCGATTCTGTTCGCTTAATGGGTTTTATAGATTTGCGGATTCGTTCCAAAGCTTCTTCGTAGGATATGAGTTCTTTGAACGGAGTCATCTTACTCATCGGTTAGCCTCCTTGATTATGTGTCCAAGTCCTGGCAGTATCAGCTTGTTGAGGGCTAGTTTAACCGCGTTTTTGGATCCCGGAAGACAGAATACAAGTTTTCCGTTAATGGTTCCCGCTGTTGCGCGGCTAATTATGGCTGCTTCGCCGATTTCTTGGTAGCTTAGGTTTCTGAAAAGTTCTCCGAAGCCTTCAATTTTTTTATCTAATAATTCTGATATGGATTCAACGGTTATGTCTTTTTTGCTTATGCCAGTGCCACCGATTGTCACAATAACGTTAATTTTGGGGTTTTGAAGTATTTCTTTTACGTTAGTTTGAATTAGAGACTTGTCGTTTCTTATTATTTTGTAAGCGAAAACTTGGTGCTCTTTTTTGATGATTAATTCTGTTGCTATTTTGCCTGACTCGTCAGTTTTTTTGGTTCGTGTATCGCTTATGGTTAGAACCGCAAAGTTTGCTCTAACGTAAGGATGTAAATCATGTTCACTCATCACATTAACTTCTCCTTCACCTTTTTTGAAACCTTTATTTCGCTTATCTTTGTACGAGGATACTGTCCTTTTTCGTCTTTTTCCAAAAATTTTACCATGTCCCATACCGTCAACAAGGCAGTGCTTACACCCACCAGCGCCTCCATTTCAACCCCTGTTTTGCATTCCGCTACCACTGTGCATTTTGCAGCAACATATCTTTCATGAACGATGAAGCTTATGTCTACTCTAGATAAGGGAATCAAGTGACATAAGGAAATGAGTTCCGGAGTTTTTTTGGCAGCGAGTATTCCAGCAATGTTCGCTGCCGAGAAAACATCACCTTTTTCAATAAGTCCGCGACGTATTTTTTCGATGGTTTCGGGTCGCAGCCAAATTTTGCCTTCTGCTTCTGCAATTCTCTTAACTACAGGTTTACTGGATACGTCCACCATTTTCAAAGGTTGGTGTACACCTGTATTTTTCTTCATCATACTTTTCACCTTCAATCCACTTGCTTTACTCAGACGTAAATTTCTTTTTCCCAAATTGCTCCCATCTTTTTTATCCGTTCCAAGACATGCCTACACGCCTTGAATGCTTCATCACGATGTGGAGCACCTACAACAATCAGCAGGATGTTCTCTGACACCTTAAGCGAACCAATTCTTTTTACAATTGCTATTTGGTTCACCTTAAATTTTTGCAAAGTTTCAGTGCGAATTTCTTCAAGTTCACGAATAGCCATCTCTTCTCGAGCCTGAACTTCAAATTTGTCAACATCTTTGCCATTAGATTTTCCGCGAACAATTCCGATGAAAGAAACGATGGCACCAATCTCCTTGGACTTGATTTTTTGAACGATTTTATCTACGGAGAAATCATCATGTGTTATCTTTAACATTACTGTTCACCAGTACCGGAGGAAAATTTGACAAGAGTTTCATTTTCTCCTTTCCAATATGGTTCTCTAAGCATGACTGCTTTTTTGAAAGCTTCTTTTAGTTCATTTGAACTTGCATTTTGCCTGATAAGTGAGATAATGTCCACGAGATTATCGTTTCTGAGAAGACACGGCTTCAATTTTCCGTCTGAAGTAACTCGCAAGCGAGTACAGTTTTGACAGAATATGGAATTATGCATGGGTCGGACAATCTCTACACTTACTGGGTCACCGTTTTTTTCTAAGATGTATCTTCTTCGTTTGTGAAGAGGGTTCTCCTGAATCGAGACAGCCTTTTCCTTTAACCAGTTTTCTGTGTGGACCGGATCATAATGGAAGCTTTTCCAGTAAGCATAGTTTTCTGGTTGAATTGGTTCAAATTCAATTAGCTGAAGTATAGCTCCAACTTCCTGCGCGAAATCTATAGCCTCTGGAACCTCGTCAACGTTAATTCCCTTCAGCATCACCATGTTGATCTTAACTGGATGAAGATTGCTTTGCACAGCTGCTTTTATGCCGTTTTTTGCCTGTTGAACATAATCCTTTTTTGTGATTTTCTTGTAGCGCTTGGAAATGAGTGAAGGTAGGCTTACGTTCACACGTTTAAGCCCTGCATTAAAAAGTGATTGGGCACATTTTTCCAATAGCACGCCGTTGGTTGTTAAAGAAACCTCGTCAGCGTATTCAGCGATTTCTGAAACAATCTCTGGAAGATCGTCTCTAAGAAGAGGTTCGCCGCCTGTTAGCTTCACTTTTTTCATGCCGAGTTCACAAGCGGTCTTTGCAATCTTTGCGATTTCTTCCTTGGTCATTTCGTTGTTTGAGGCAACTTCGCCTTCTCTGTGGCAATAAAAGCATTGGAGGTTGCATTTTTGGGTTATGGAAATTCTTAGGCTGTTGAGTTTTCTGCCGAACCTATCATACAAGATCGTGGACGGTGTTTCACCTTTTTTGTTTTCAACAGCCATGCTATTCGCCCAGTGTTATGCACAGAAACTCATATCGATGCCGCCAATAGTTAAACGTTACGCTTTAATGTAAGCGGAAATCGATATGTTTATAAGATAACAGATCCGATATGAATGGCTGAACATAACGGGGTTGAAAGTAGATGAGAAAAATCTCGGCAAAAGGGTTGACTAAAATACAATCGGTCATAATCAGTGCTGTTATCGCTGTTGCATTAGTGGGAGGTTTCTGGTACTATTGGTCTGCTAATACGGGAAAGGTTGTGTTGAAAGTTTTCTGTGCGGGGAGTCTCACATTACCTCTAGAAGAGATAAAAATCAAGTTCGAAACGGATCATGTAAATGTGGAGGTGCGGATAGAACCTAGTGGTAGCATAGCAGCTGTCCAGAAGATAACAGAGTCAGACAAGCTGGCTGATGTTTTAGCGTCTGCGGACTTCACCTTGATACCGAGTATGATGATGCCCGACTATGCTGACTGGTGCATCAGATTCGCCAAGAACAGGATGGTCTTAGCGTACACAGACAATAGCAGGTATGCGGACGAGATAAATTCAACTAATTGGTATGAGATTCTGCAAAGAACTGACGTGAAATGGGCATTCTCCAACCCAAACATGGACCCATGCGGCTATCGGACACCCATGGTTATACAGCTTGCTGAACTCGAGTACGGAGACAATATGATCTTTGACAACCTTGTTGTAAACAATTCAGCCATCACAGTTACTGAGGAAGACGGCGTCTATCAAATAACTACTCCTGAAGAACTGAATCCAGACACTACGAGGCTGAAAATAAGGGGCAAGTCTGTGGAGCTGGTTTCAATGTTGCAAGAGGGGGGAATAGACTACGCTTGGGAGTACATGAGTGTAGCAAAACAACATGACCTGAACTACCTGGAACTGCCCGAAACCATTGACTTGAGCACTGTAACATATACTGAGACCTACAAAAAAGTGGAGGTGCAGACAACCTCAGAGAATATTGTAGGCAAGCCAATCGTTTATGGTGTTACAGTGCCCACAAACGCGTTAAACAGAGAACTTGGAGAGCAGTTCGTCATATACATGATCAACGAGTATGGACAAAACGTTTTCCTTGACATGGGACAACCACCCATTGTCCCTGCGAAAACAGAGAACATGGATAATATCCCTGAAAGCCTAAGAACCTACGTAACGGAATAGCATAATCATGTCAATCACGAAGACTCTAAGCGGTGCAAAACGTCAGCGCCTTTCACTTATTTTTCTAGTTGTAGGTTCTCTACTGATTCTCTTTACATTATTCGTCCTTTTCAATATGGTCTTTCGGCAACTTGTCCTTGACCTTAACGGCTTTTTGGAAGCGGTTAATGACCCGCTGGTAATAAGTTCAATCTTGTTAACTCTGTACGCTTCTTTCTTGGCGACCCTTATAGCGGTAGTCTTAGGAACCCCTCTTGCATACGTTCTTGCGAGACACGACTTTTTCGGAAAGAATGTAGTGGAATCCGTCATTGATGTGCCAGTTATCATACCACACAGCGTCGCAGGCATAGCTCTGTACGCGTTATTGCAGAGTAGAAGCGCTGTGGGAACGGCTTTCTACAACCTTGGCATCGTCTTTGAAGATTCTTTGTGGGGTATTGTGGTAGCAATGCTTTTCGTGAGCGCGCCCTTCTATGTGAACGCTGCTAGGGAAGGTTTCCAAAGCATCAATCCCCGTATCGAACGAGTCGCTCGAACCTTAGGGGCTAGTCAGTGGCAAGCTTTCTATAAAGTCACATTACACTTAGCTATCCGCCATCTTTTTTCAGGAGCTGTGATGGCGTGGGCCAGGGGGATAAGTGAGTTTGGTGCTGTAATAATGATAGCTTTCTATCCCATGATTGCTCCAGTACTGATATATTACAGGTTCACCACCCAAGGCCTTAAGGGTTCTCAACCCATAGCTGTCCTTCTTATACTTGTCTGCTTTGTTGTTTTCATGGTGCTACGACTGTCTACGAAATATTGGGAGAAACGAAAATGATTACTCTTGATAATGTTAGTCACGAATGGGGAGAATTCTCCCTGAAAAACGTGTCCTTCAGTGTAGATAAGGGAGAGTACTTCGTTATCCTTGGGCCTACTGGAGCTGGAAAAACTCTAATACTGGAGACAATCGCTGGATTCCATATACCCAGTGAGGGACGCATATTCTTGGATGGAAGGGACGCCACAGATCTGCCGCCAGAGAAGCGCAAGATCGGTCTCGTATACCAAGACTATTCTTTGTTTCCACACATGACTGTCGAAGAAAACATAGCCTTCGGCCTGAAGATGCGTAAGATTCCCAAGAAGGAGGTAGAAACTAAAGTCCAAAGCATCATGGATTCCGTGGGCATTACCCACCTTAAAACTAGATTTCCCTCCACACTGTCTGGCGGAGAACAGCAACGGGTAGCCCTAGCCCGAGCCCTTGTAATCGACCCTGATATTCTTCTTTTGGATGAACCCTTGAGTGCCCTAGACCCTAGGACTCGTGAATCGCTGAGGGAAGAGTTGAAGAGAATTCACAAGGTTCGGGGAATGACAACGATTCATGTTACTCATGACCAGATAGAAGCTTTAGCCTTAGCTGACCAGATAGCCGTGATACTGAAAGGCGAAGTCATTCAGGTTGACACATCTTCTAAGGTTTTCAACGAGCCTGTGAACGAAAGGATAGCCATTTTTGTTGGCATGGAGAACGTCATTAAGGGGAAGATAGTATCCAATGAAGATGGCGTTGCCCTCGTAGAGACTGGAAAATACCAGATTCATGCACTCTCAAAGCTTATAGAAGGGGAAGTGAATGTTTTCATCAGACCAGAAAACATCATTCTATCCGAAGCTAGGCTGAAAAGTAGCGCACGAAACAGCATCAGAGGAAAGATTACCGATATAACTCAACTAGGGGCAATATTCAGGATACGTATGGACAGTGGTCTTACGGCTCTCGTAACAAAACAAGCTATAGAAGACCTTGGATTGGCGATCGGAAAAGCTGTATACGCTTCATTCAAAGCAACAGCTATACACATGACCAGAAGATAAAATGTGGAAAGCGCCGCTTGGACGTAGAAACAATAAAAGCAAGCTGATCTACATGCAACTCGTTAAATTCAAGGCGATAAGTATACTTCAGGAGGTGGACTAGAAGAGATTTGAACCTTGGCGCGCGAAAAAACCTAAATAGAAATAGATGTAGTGTTATGGAGGTGACATTGTGACTTGTCGTTTTCTGTGAAAAAGAAAAGAATCAAACCTGCCTTTAAACTCTGGTTTGAAATTGGAGATGACTATATTCTTGGAGAAGGAACTTACTCGCTTCTGGAGCAGATAAGAAAGAAAAAGTCGATAAGTGCTGCAGCAAAAGCTACGAGCATGTCTTATCGCCACGCATGGGATCTTATTAAAGAGGTGGAAAAACACCTAGGAGAACCTGTTGTAAAAACCCAGAAAGGCGGGAAATACGGGGGTAAATCAGAAGTGACAAGCGTGGGGCTTTCATTATTGACAAGTTATAAAAGATTGAAGAAGAGAATGACAAACGTATGCAAATTGGAATAATGCGTTTTTCTATAAAGAGTTGGTTATTGAAAATTAATTATTTCGGCAAAAGAAGCTTAGTGGGGTCGCGGGGATTTGAACCCCGGACCTCGCACGCCCCAGGCGCGAATCTTAGACCAAACTGGACCACGACCCCACAGGGACGCCTACTTTTACTGTTTTGTAGAGGTATTCGTCGTTCTCAAAGTTTACTAATTGGCTATATTTAGGGATGCTTTTTTATGTTTTTATGCCCTAGTAGCTGCATGGCGTGCATGCGCATATTGAATCCTGAATCGTAGTGCAGCTCTATCTCGCCACGTCATAACGCTTACGTCTTTTATATTTGCAGTTTTTCTGCGCAAACAAAAAAGGATAGACCTCCCTCTAGGTTTTCAACATAGAAACCTATGTAGGCTTTAAGCTGTTTATTCGATTTGTTTTTCTTCTTTTTCTTTGGTCAAGCTTTTCGTGGATACCCCCCTAAAATTAACTTGTCGCCACCCGGTAGCTTGTTTTTTGAAAAATTTAATAGTATGGTAGAGCTTTTGTAGCAATGTCTAATGAATGGCGGTGTGGGAGCATGGGAAATAAAGTTGTTATAATGATGGGTTCTGAAAGGGATTTTGAATTTTGCCGTGAAATATCTAAGCATCTGAAAGTTTTAAAGCTTGAGTACGAGTTTCGTGTTGCCTCTGCCCACAAGACTCCGGAGAAAGTTTTGGAGATTCTAAAGGAGTATGAAAAAGCGAGGGTTGTTTACGTTACGGTTGCGGGGAAGTCTAACGCTTTAAGTGCTTTTGTTGACGCGAACACGACAAAACCTGTTATTGCTTGTCCGCCGTACTCTCCAAAGTTTGGTGGAGCAGACATATACTCTTCACTTAGGGTTCCAAGCGGAATAGGCTGTGTTGTGACGATTGAACCTGAAGGAGCAGCGATTGCTGCTGCAAAAATTTTTGCCATGGACGACAGAGAATTAGCAAAGCGTGTTAGAGATTATCAATTAGCAAAGAAAGGTGAGATTGAAAAGGCTGACGAGTCTGTTAAAAGGTTAAAACAGTGAAAGCTATGGGTAGCGTAAAAGACCTGGAAGTTGTTAAGAAACCGACAAGGGATGCTATGGGTGTTGGAAGGTTTCATTTTTCAGATCGCTACTCTGTTTTTGATTGGGGTGAGATGCCAGATCATATTGAAGGTAAAGGTGCAGTCTTATGCCTTATGGGTGCTTACTGTTTTGAGAGGCTTGAGAGGGGGGGTATAAATACTCATTACAGGGGATTGGTTACCCATGATGGAGAACTTGTTAGTTTTGAAGAGTTAGAACAGCCAACGAACATTATGGAGTTTAATTTGGTTAACGTGTTTAGACCAAAGGCATACAGGGAAAATGGAAAACTCAGATATGATTATGGCGTGTTCACGCCGAACCTCAAAAATTGCTTGATTCCGCTTGAGATAATTTATAGAAACGGACTTCCAGAAGGTTCTTCAATCTTCAGAAGACTTAAGCGTGGCTTAATCACCGTTGAAGAGTTGGGGTTAGACCATTATCCTAAACCTGAAGAGCGGCTTTCAAAGCCTATTTTTGATGTTAGCACGAAGCTTGAGGAGAAAGACCGATACATCACATGGGGAGAAGCACAGAAAATCGCTGGCTTGACGGATGAAGAAGTGGGAGAGGTTAAGAATTTGCTTTTGAAAGTGGATGAAACAATAACACAGATTGCGTCAAAGGCTGGTTTGGAAAACGAGGATGGGAAAATAGAGTTGGCTTTTAACACTGAAAGAAGGCTTATGGTTGTGGATGTTGTTGGAACGCTTGACGAGTGCAGATTCACTTACAATAGGTTGCACGTGAGCAAGGAAATAGCCAGACAATTCTATCGAAAAACAAAATGGTATAAGGATGTTGAAGAGGCAAAGAAAAAAGCAGAAATAGAAGGCGTTAAAGATTGGAGAAAACTATGCAAATCTAGTCCTCCGAAGCTTGATCCAACCTTGAAAACCATAATAAGCGAGATGTATATGGCTACAGCAAACGAGCTAACAAATCGGAAACTGTTTGATATTCCTCGTTTTGTAGAGGTAATCAGAAAATATATATATTCTGCAGGTGCAAATTAAGTAACTAGCTTAGGCATTTTTGTGAAAAAATAGAAAAGTAGGGAAATTTAGGCTTCTTCATTTTTTGAATCTCTTTTCGGCGTTCTTGACAAATAGTCAATCGGTTGGAATCTAGCTATTTCATATAAAAATGAGGTGATTAGGTGACTATTTCTTGTAGTTGGTTTGTTTTCCATGCTCTTCTGATTTCTAATGCTATGCGGTCACCCATACTCATCGCCTTCTTGTATTTCGCATTTGCATATTGAGAGCCTATGCCCATGTGAACGTTTGTCCCTCCACCATGCCTCAAAGCAATATCCTGAGTCACTGGGATATGCATGTAAGGATCTCTTTCTTCAGGCACGTCATATACTCCGTAGTCCGCTGCTGTTTTGGCTTCTACACCGCTTGTGAAATCTAACTTAACCACAGTTTTTAGTTCATACTTTGAAATGCGGTCCCATGTAACCAATGTCTGCAGACACCATGCGCCGATTATTCCTGGATAAGCGTGGTCTCGGCATGAAAGCATGAAACGGTCTGCGTAACGGTGAACATCCTTCAAGAGGGATTCTCTGAGGCTTAAAATTGCGTGGGCAGTAACCTCAAAAGATGGAATCTTCCTTATCCTTTGTTGAACGTCTATCGGAAGCCTCTTCAAACCGTCAAGTATCGTCTCTCTACGCTCATCTATCGAAAGAAACTGATTGGCTAAACAGATTTTCGCCTCTTCCATGCTCACATTATAAAGCTTTGAAAACCAGTCGTCCATGTCTCCCCAATCGCTTTTTGCGTCTAAAGGCGAAAAGAAAAAGTTAAAATTTGCATGCGGTCCCAACACAATCTGTTCAACGCGACCTTTCTCTAAACCCTCCTTGTTTAGGTTTCCAGCCTCAACTTCTCGTGCAACCTTTTCTTCTAAGTGTTGTGAGTTTGCAGCGAAGATAAATTCTCTTTCAAAAGCTCTGTGAGCGTGCTCAGCCTTCAAAAGCATAGGTTCATCAATTGGTTCTTTAAATCTTATTCCATTTTCATGAACATCATATTTATACGATTTTGGGTATGGGATGTCAGCTTGCTCTGCAAACCAGTAATAGTCTTTTTCAATTTCTCCTCTGTTTTCAATTTTTAGAAGAGTTCTAGAGCCAACTATTGGAACCGCAAACTTGTTCTCGATTACACTGCAGTACTCGTCTCCGCCAACATAAACTGAGAAAGCCCTATTTGGAATCTGCAAACATTCCAAATCAACGAGTTCATCAACATATTTCACTATGTCCGAGTACCTTTCAAGGATTAATATGACACTTCTCCAATCATCAGCTTTTCTTATGTCTTTCGGGTCGTTTACAACGCGTAAATCTCTCCTCACAAGGCTTGGCAAATCTTCCACAGCTTCATCTGGCTTGCCGACCATGGGATTTTGGAGGTAAATTCGTGCTCTGCTTGGCGTTGTGTAGATTATGCTTCTTAAACCATAGTTGCGTTGCCCGTTCCAAGCATCCAGAGCCGAATGAGAACCCAAATTCAGTCCGATGGGTTCTTTGTATCTTCTAACTGTTTTCTGCATCTCTTCTCTGCCAATAACCATTAAGTTCACCAGTTTTAGCTAAGGAATCTAGCATCCAACGTTTTAAATCTTTTTCACACCCAACTGTAAAACGTCAATTGTGAGTTTTAGTTCTAGAAGTTTCTTCTATCTTGTTTTTACATACATGGTTATAAGAAAAGGAAGGACTTTTCATTCTTGGAGGAGAAGGGAGTTGGCTGAGTCTTTCAAGTGGTTGTTTGTTGAATTCGTTCCATTACTTTATGATAAAAGAAGAGTTGCGAGGCAATTTAAAGTGGAAATGTGGCTTGACCCTTCCCCCATTATCAAAGAGCTAAAAACCAAAAATGTAGAGACAATCAAACGAGACACAAATCCAGCAATGAGATACATCGTTTAGAGACCACAAGCCACTAACACCCTTTCAAAATTTTCACGAGTCCTATCGTTTTTGTAGCATCTTAACGCCTCAATAATTGCCTTCTTGTCTTTTCTGCCAAGCTTCTCAGCTACTTCTTCCGCAACTACACCACTAATAAACAGGAACTGGCAGATAGACGTTACGTTTGACGTTTTCCGATTTACGCTGGCTGTTTCAAAATCAACTATGAAAGGCTCATCCTTCTGATCGATTATTATGTGTTTTGGGGCATGGCTAAGTTCCCCATGGTCTAAACCAACCTTATCCAGTCGCCAGCACTGCTCCAACACCTCACGCAAAACCTTCCTTACCTGTGCCTTTCCTCTTTGCTTTTCCAGCCATTTCGGCAACAAAACACCATCAATAAACTGCATCAAAAGAAAGTTTTTGCTTGCGCCTAAAAGACTTGGTCCAACACGCACAGAATTTGCTTTTTTAAGCATTTCTGCCTCATGTTGCATTTGGGTGCGGTCGGCGTCGACTCTTCGAATTTTTAGGGCTGCTTTCTCTCCGTTAATGTAAGCTATTGTGACTATGCCAACGCAGCCCTTGCCTAAAACAGGTATATTAAAAGCTTGCTTTTCTCCGCTAAACTCTAAAGCTTTCACACTAAGTTTTCGCAGTTCCTTCAAACGTACTTTAAGCTCTGTCTTGCTTGGTTTAGGATAGCATATTACAGATGCATAAGGTTCCTCACCCAAGTTTTCAAGAGTTATCTTAAATGCTTTTTTCAAGATTCAGTCCTCTCTCTGTCTTATTCTCTACTAACTGGAATAAACATTATAAATAACATCGTAAAGTTAATAGGAAACCCTCATTACTAAATTGCTGTCTCAAAACGGGGTTAAGCAATGCCGAAGTTCAGACAAACCGCTGAAATCCTCAAGCTTATGAGTAAGAAAGAGGATATACGCAACATAGGTATAATAGCCCACATAGACCACGGAAAAACAACAATGACCGACTCACTGCTAGCTGAAGCTGGATTGTTATCGCCTAAAATAGCAGGTGAAGCCAGAGCACTGGACTATCTAGAAGAAGAACAAAAAAGAGGAATCACAATAAAAACCGCAAACATATCACTTTTACACGAAATGGAAGACCGCCCATACGTAATCAACTTAATTGACACACCAGGCCACGTAGACTTCACAGGTAAAGTGACAAGGGCCTTACGTGCCATAGACGGCGCAGTTGTTGTCGTAGACGCAGTAGAAGAAGTCATGGTTCAAACAGAAACCGTCACCCGCCAAGCCCTCGAAGAAAGAGTAAAACCTGTTCTTTTCATAAATAAGGTGGACCGTTTAATAAAGGAGCTGAGACTCACTCCGGATGAGATTCAAAATAAACTTGTTCGCATAATCCGTGACTTTAACAACTTAATTGACATTTACGGTGAGCCAGAGTTTAAGGAAAAATGGAAGGTTGATCCGGCAAAGGAAAGTGTTGCTTTTGGTTCAGCTCTTCACAAGTGGGGTTTCACCCTCAGCATGGCTCAGGAAAAAGGAATAAAATTCAGCGATGTCGTGGACGCTTACGCGAAGGATGAATATCAAAAACTCCCCGAAATGCTTCCACTTCACACTGCAATACTTGACATGGTAGTTAAAAACATGCCTAACCCCATTGAAGCCCAAAAATACCGTATACCAAAGGTTTGGAAAGGAGAACTGGATTCGGAGATAGGTCAAGCAATGCTGAACTGCGACGACAACGGCCCAAAAGTAATGTGTATAACCTTGGCTCAAATGGACCCCCATGCAGGATTGGTTGCAACAGGCAGACTTTTTTCAGGCTCGATAAAAGAGGGCGACAGAGTCTACTTAGTCAATGCAAAGAAAGAATATCGTGTGCAACAAGTTTCCATGTACATGGGTGCCTTCAGAGAGGTTGTTGGCGAAATCGCCGCAGGCAACATAGCCGCTTTACTGGGTCTCGATCTTGCAAGAGCAGGTGAAACCCTCGTTGACGTTGAACGTAAAGACGTTATGTTTCCGTTTGAACGCATAAAATATGTTTCGGAACCAGTCGTAACAATAGCCATTGAGCCTAAACATCCCAGAGAACTACCTCGTCTAGTTGACGCGATGAATAGGCTTTCAATTGAAGATCCAAATCTTGTAACCACAGTAAACAAGGAGACTGGTGAGTATCTGCTAAGTGGAATGGGTGAGCTTCACTTGGAAATTGCTGTGAAGTTCCTAAGGGATTACGGTGGTGGAATAGAAATTACAACTTCTCGTCCGATAGTAGTTTACAGAGAAAGCGTCTTTGGAGAAGGCATAGTAGCTATGGCTAAAAGTCCCAACAAGCACAGCAGGTTCTGGGTGCAAATCGAACCCTTAGAAGAAAGGACTATAAAAATGATTGAGAAGGGCGATATTGCCGAAGAAATGGGACGTAAGAGAATGGGCACTGTGCTTAAGGAGGCAGGCTGGCCAACAGACGAAGCTAGAAACGTTTGGGCACTAGAAGAGCACAAAAACATGATCATCGACCTAACCAAGGGTGTCCAATACCTTCGCGAAGCTAGAGAGATGATTACTGCTGGTTTCCGCTGGGCATGCGGAGCAGGACCGTTATGTGAAGAGCCCTTGAGAGGCTTAAAAGTCAAGCTGTTAGATGTTAAACTTCATGAAGACCCGGTGCATCGTGGGCCAGCTCAGGTCATGCCAGCCATACGCCGTGCAATTTTAGGCTCCTTCCTGACAGCCAAGCCGGTGATTCTGGAACCCGTCTACAAAATTGGAGTATCAGTTCCAGCCCAATGGGTTGGCGAATCCTCAAGCATGATCACTCGTAAACGAGGAAGAATCCTTTCTTCTGAGCAGAGAGGCGCCCTAACAACGATCACAGGTTACATTCCAGTCGCAGAAACTTTCGGCTTGTCTGCAGAGATGCGTTCTGCAACTTCAGGCCACGCCTTCTGGCAGTGCACCTTTGACCATTGGGAGAAAGCCCCAGAAAATGTTGCAGCCGAAGTTATCAGGCAAGTTCGCGAGAGGAGAGGCTTATCATCAGAGATTCCCAAACCAAGCAAATTCATAGACGAAGCCTGATCATCCTTCTTTTGAACCCAGAATATCTATACATGCAAAACTTCTTTGAAAGGATTGAAGATGGAAGTCAAAGGAGAATTATAGTTGATTATTTCTCTTCTTTTTCTTCGGTTTTGCCTTCGTGAACGACTTCGGCTTCTGCGAATCTTCTGCTTATTCTTGTTATCCTTATTTTAACGTGGTCTCCTGGCTTTGTGTTTGGTATGAAGGTTACTAAACCCTTTATTCGGGCTATGCCTTCTCCTCTTCTGCTCGTTTCTTGAATGTCTACTTCATACTCTTCTCCTATTTCAACAGGCTTTGGAGGGAATCTACTTCTGCCGAAGCCTCTTCTTTCTTCCATTCGTTTCACCTCTCATTTCGTTAAAAATAAAGTTTGTTTCATCTAGATTCCTAGTTTACTCAACGGTCAGTTCTCCGTATCTTCCCACGTTTAGCTGGATTTCTCCTCTGAAGCTTGTGACGTATCCATTTTCCACTTTGACTTTGTCGTTGACGTTTACTTGGTTGATCTGATCGTTCCATAATGTTAGTTTTATTTTACCTGTTTCGTCGCCGATGATGGCTGTTGCCACCTTATACGTTTTGTCTTTGAATCTTGATAGAACCTCTCGCGTGTCGGATTTTTCTATGACTTTGCCTTCAACAGTAACGCGTTTCATTTTGTTCCGCAAATCCTTTATTTTCAATTTTATCCTCCTTGTTTAGGCTATTCTTTCCGCGACAGCGAATTTGCCGCCAACCGATAGAATTCTAACCTTCACGCGTTCCCCTATCTTGCTTCTAGGAACGAAAATCATATAACTCTGTATTTTCGCTATTCCATCTCCTCTGCTTCCAATGTCATTAATAACAACTTCTAATTCTTGATTTTCTCTTACGGGTGCTTGTTGTAAAAATAGCTTACTTGAGCGGTACCTTCTTTTACTCCCACGTCTTCTTAGTTTCCTTTTAGCGTTTCTTGTTTTTTCTGGTAGCCTTCTTGGCATATCATGTTTTCGTCCTTATCGCGGAACCAACCTCTCCAACAGAACTTTAGTGTCACGTCAGTAACACAAGCTTTTGGAAGGCTAGTTACATGCAGAAAAGCTATCCAACCATATAAATCTTGCTGGGTGTCTACTCGTAGCGTAATGCTTTAACAGGTCCAGTTTCGCTGCTTTCCTAGCTGGGTATAAGCCAAAGATTACGCAGACAATTATGGCGAAAATAAAGGCTATTATTGTCCATTCCGGTGAAAAAACAGGGTTTATAGTCATTCTCTGAGTGTCAGGAGCTTGGAACCCCGGGCCTCGCTGTTGCGGCTGCATGAAGCCTGACAGAGCATATGCCAATACATAAGAAAGTCCATATCCTGTGAAGACGCCAATTAAACCACCCATCACGCCTGTCAGAATTGCCTCCATGAGGAATATGGCTAGAACTGTTCGGCTCCTAGCTCCAATAGCCTTTAATATTCCAATTTCACGTGTTCGCTCCATAACAGAAACCGTCATAATGTTCATTATGCCTATTCCAGCAACGAGAAGTGAAATAGAAGCTATAGCCATCAAGAAAAGCTGCACTATGTTTAAAATGCGGTCTACTTGGCGCATGAAGGCTATAGGTACAAGAATGCTTATAGAATATGGTTATCAAAAACCTCTTCTATAGCGTCTGCCACTTGCTCTGATTGCTCGGGGTCTGAAACTTCCACTAAAATTAAGTTGTAAGCTTCTTTCCCTCTAAAAAGCTGAATGGCAGTATCTAGTGGAATAAATGCCCAATAATCGAAATTGGTTATTCCCGAAGTACCACTTTTGCTTAAGATTGCTACAACTCTTAAGGTTTCATTAACAGGAGATCCTGCAACCTTGAGTTGCATTGTTACGTTTTCGTCTACGCTGGCAAGAGAGGTCGTTTCGTTCAAAAAGCACGCTTTATATCCCAAAACTATCGTGTTGTTTTCTTCTTGGCTAGGTATCTCTCCTTCCATTGGAATAAATCTTTCACGAAACATCTGAGTTATCTCTGAAAAATTCACAGCGGCTACGGTAAATGCATTAACCTTTTCGTCCTTTTCGTTGTATATTATTGCTTCAGGTAACGTTATCAGTGGAGCAACAAGATCTACTCCAGTAACATTTCGAACACTCTCCACCTCTTGTGCTGTGAAGGGTTCGCGGAGGGCAGCGGTAAAGCTTCCCGGGATCACTATTAAAACGTCAAGTTCAAATCCCTGCTGCATTCGCTCTTTTACTTCTAATCTGAAGCCTTCACCCAGAGACGCTAGACCAATTATTGCTGTTATGCCTACTACAACGCTTAAAGTTGTGAGGGATGTCCGAAGTTTTCTTTGTGACATACTTTCCCAAGCCATGGCTAAAATCTTCTTTAACCTCACTACTACTTCCTCCTCTGCGCTTCTTTTATTCCTTCGATCAAGCCATCTTTCAAGTGGATCATGCGATCAGCGGCTTCAGCTAGGTGTGGGTCGTGGGTGACAACTACAAAGGTTTGTCTCTTCTCTTCGTTCAGCTTCTTCATTAACTGAACTATTTCCCAACCAGTTTTCGTGTCAAGGTTTCCTGTAGGCTCGTCGGCCAAGACAATTTTAGGATTATTTATCAAGGCTCTTGCCATGGCTACCCGTTGCTGTTCTCCTCCACTTAGTTCAAAAGGTCTATGATTCATGCGGTCTTCAAGACCTACAAGTTTCAAGATTTCCTTAGCTCTTTTTGACGTTTCTTCTTCTGGCACACCAGCTATTGTTAACGGCAACTCTACATTTCCCAAAGCCGTCGATCTTGGCAATAAATTGAAAAATTGGAAAACAAAACCCATTTTAGTTAAACGAAGCTCAGCTAGTTTATCATCAGTCAGTTTGAGGATGTTAGAGCCATCGACTGAAATTTCACCTTCGTCTGGACGATCCAAACATCCTATCAAATGCAGTAGAGTTGACTTTCCACTACCTGAAGGCCCGAAAATAGTTAAGAATTCCCCTTCTTCAACATTAAAACTTACCCCACACAAAGCTGGAACAAGGATTTTACCCATGCGATATGCTTTCTTAATGTCATGAACTTCAAGTAAAGTTTCCATGTCCTGCCAACAGGAAATTGAACAATCTTACTTATCTATTTAACTTTTCCTCGCAAACATTGTGGATTCGGTTAAAATATCAGTATACAAACTTATAGCCAAAATGTTCCGTAAATTAAGAAGCGGAATATAAGAAGGCTGAATAGATAAGACAAAGCTGAAACAAAAAGGCTTTTCACCCAAGAGAATGTAAACATTAAACGAAGTGCGGTAGCACATAAGGCTATAGTCCATATATATATTACTCTTTCAATATACAATAAGATGGTTGGGACGGGCCCAACAACCTGAATATAGGCTGTTTGCCACTCTCCTGGAACTCCACCTAAATACTCAAGAGGATAACGAAGTTCTGACCAAGTAAAAAGTACTGCGGTGAAAACTATTATTTGTATGAAAATGGTGATGAGAGCGAACCCAGCTGTTATGAGTAGAGTTTTCCAAACAGTTTTCACTCTAAACATTTTAGGAATTATATACAGTAAACCGCCGAGGATAACCCATTGAATGGTAAACTCCATAAATGCATTAATCGGAGAACTAATTAATAATCCACCCGCACTTTCAATTCTAGACTTGTAAACACCGTGGAAGAAAAGGCCATCAATTAGTAAAGTTATATTTGAACCAATAGGCCATGTAAACTCAAGTTTCAAGCCAGTGATGTTACCCCAGTCTGCATTAGTATTGCTGGGTGTCCATCCAGATCCCAATGAAATTGTTATGTTGTTCCAAATGCTGGTCTCATTTAGTTTATCCGTTAGATTGTTATAAAAATTGTCTTGCAATTGTGTTGAAAGCAAGTAAAGACTCGCATTAGTGGGTTTCGTTAACGGTTCAATCAATTTTAGCCTAAAAGACAAGGTCTTATAGCCTTCTGGATCCGAACAGTTTAAAGAATTTGTGATGTTCAACTGCATCCAAATCTGAGAACCAGAAACTAGTGAAAACTCTATGCTTTTGTTTCCATAGTAACTTCCATTGATATAGTCACTGGTGCTTAGAATTATCGTAGCGTTTGAGTTCCAAAATGTAGTATCTTCTGTCCATTTGTCTAATTCTGATGCAGGTGGCATTGTCTGGTCAAAGTAAGTCTTAGATAATAAAACATAGCTGAACCCCACGTTTGCAACTATGAAAAGAATCATTATTAGAATTGGTCCCATGTATTTTGGGTTTTTAATAATTTCTTTGAATGCTTTAAACGGTGAGTATATAACTTTGAATATACCATAAGCAAACAATGGCTTATACTCCGTCTATACGTGATTGCCGCGGGTTTATTAATAATTTGCTACATTCCAAGTTTTAGTCGCCTATAAGTTGTATAATCTACATATTCTAGGAAGGGATTCTCTGCTTGGTTTTTAACCGTCAGTTTTTGGCGCCGTCTCTTGTCTAGTATCTGGCTTGTAGTTATCAGCGAATAAGCGTCGCTTCCAGCTCCTGAACCATAACTCACAATTAAGATGCGTTCATCTGGTTTAGCTATGTCTAAAACAGCCGCTAAACCCACTGGTGAAGAACCCGAGTACGTGTTGCCAAATTTAGCTACTTGAAGCGATGGCAAATACTGTTCTTCCTTAAACCCAAGCTCCTTAGCAACTCTCACTGGAAACCTAACGTTCGGTTGATGTGTAACAAAATAATTAACGTCTTCCACTTTCAGGTTAAGTCGTTCCATCAATTTTTTAGCTGCTTTTCTGACATGCTTGAAGTATGCTGGATCTCCAGTGAATCTTCCGCCATGCATTGGGTAGGGTTCTCCGTCTCTTCTCCAGAAGTCAGGCGTGTCGGAAGTGCATGAAAACCATCCTTCAATTTCAACAATAACATCGTGTTTTCCAAAAATAAATGTGCATCCGCCATATCCGACGAATAAATCTAGTTCTCCGCCGGGACAGTCTCTTGGAGCAGCTTGTGAATTGTCTGCACCTATTACCATGGCGTATTGAATGTTTGATTTCGGATAGCCCACTAGTGACACTGCATCTTTGAACATGCTTGTTGCAGCTTTGCATGCAAATTCCGTGTCTACAGCATCAACTCCCTGTACGTCTCCGTCCTCTTCGCCGAGTTTTAGGACTTGTGCAACTTTTGAAGCTATGGGCTTAACGGTGTAGGGGTTAGATTCCGAGCCTACGTAAATCTTACCAACCAGTGAACTGTCAACTCCAGAGTGGATTAACGCGAGTTTTCCAGCTTCAACTGCAGCCGTTATTGCATCTTCATCAACGAACGGAACTGAACGTTCCATGTTTGCTTCCTTTATCCTAAACCTTGAGGTGTAGACCCCGTAGCCTACTATTCCAGGTGCATCATACTCCTTATTCGGTTTGGCAGTGTTGTATTCTTGGTGTGGATAATACTCATCTGCAAAAGTGAAAGCCAAAGAAACTGTTGGGATAATATCGGAAGAAGAGACAGAATAGCGTCTCCTAAACCTCGGCACAACATTCCTTCCCTCAAAAACTGAAAGGTCTATTTCTTCATTGTCTCTTATTACATGATCTGTTAGTCTTCCCGGAACCCTTATCTTTCCATCGTGGAATGAGACTATGCCATAAATGTAGCTGCCCAGCTTCGTGAACTTGTTTGTGGGATTGTTGATCAATGTGCATACTTTTAGTTTGCCTTTATCGTAGAACAAGTCTATGTCAACCATTTTTCCAAAGCTTTTTCTTCCGCAGTTTCCGCAGTAATCCCTTATTTCAAAGTATTCTTTACCGCAAATTTGGCAGCGTCTTCCCCTCAGCCTATCGCCAAGGTATGAAACTCTTCTTTCTATCGGCTCGCTACTCATTCTCAATCTCTCCCTAAAATGTAAACATAACCTTTAGTTCCAAAACCCTCAAGCTCAAGCACACATCCATACTGCAATTCTCTATCGCTTT
>Ga0209636_10001689_pt1 | contig 22299 bp, 23 predicted proteins | sample DeeMarSWOR152_54_FD_187464 | JGI IMG/M metagenome (GOLD analysis project Ga0209636, IMG submission 187464) | Marine sediment microbial communities from White Oak River estuary, North Carolina - WOR-1-52-54 (SPAdes) (version 2) | ecosystem: Environmental > Aquatic > Marine > Intertidal zone >...
ATAATATTCGCTGTGAACAGAATGACCATAGCTTATACGGATAACAGTAGATATGCCAACGAGATAAACTCAACCAACTGGTACCAAATCCTTCGAAGAAGCGATGTGAAGTGGGGTTTCTCTAATCCCAACATGGATCCCTGTGGATATAGGTCACCCATGGTCATACAGCTTGCCGAGTTCGAATATGGAGACGACATGATCTTTGAGGACTTGATCGAAGCCAATTCTGATATCACAGTTTCTGAAGCTGATGGCACATACACTATAGATGCTAACATGAGCAACTTGAATCCCAACACTAACAGGCTGAAGATTCGAGAGAAGTCTGTTGACCTAATCACGTTTGTGCAGGAAGGTGGTCTCGATTACGCCTTTGAGTACTCAAGTGTAGCCAAGCAACACGGACTGGAATATTTAGAATTACCTGAAACCATCGATTTAAGCTCAGTAGACTATAAGGACGTCTATAAAACTGTAAAGATACGGAAAACCACAACAACTAGCACTGGAGAACCGATTGTTTACGGTCTAACCATACCCAATAATGCTCCAAATCCAACCCTTGCAGCGGAATTTGTCAAATATATCATAAACGAAACTGGTCAAGCCACTCTGAGCAACAGCGGACAACCAGCTGTCGCACCAGCAACAACAAACGACATAAATAAGATTCCTGAAAGCCTTAAAACATACGTAATAGAGCATTAGAACCATGTTAACTGGAAAGGTCTTAAGAGGGGTCAAACGTCAGCCCCTTTCTCTGATTTTTCTGTTCATCGGTTCAGTTCTAATCCTCTTCACGATACTCACACTCTTCAACATGGTCTTTCGACAAATTGTACTGGAACCAGAGGGTCTTCTGGAAGCAGCCAGTGACCCAGTAGTAATAGAATCAATTCTGTTGACTTTGTATGCCTCCTTTCTGGCGACACTCATCGCAATGGTTCTCGGGACTCCTCTCGCATACGTTCTTGCAAGACACGATTTTCCAGGAAAGAGCGTGGTTGAATCCATCATAGATGTGCCAGTGATAATACCCCACAGTGTTGCAGGAATAGCGTTGTATGCGTTATTCATGTCCAGAAGTCCAGTAGGAGGAGCTTTCGAGAACATCGGTATCGTCTTTGAAGATTCTTTGTGGGGTATCGTGATAGCAATGCTTTTTGTGAGTGCTCCATTCTATGTGAACGCTGCTAAGGAAGGTTTTCAAAGCATCAATCCACGTCTTGAACGTGTTGCCAGAACACTAGGTGCCAGTCAGTGGAAATCCTTCTACCAGATCACATTGCCTTTGGCCATCCGCCATCTTTTTTCGGGGGCTATCATGGCGTGGGCTAGAGGCATAAGCGAGTTCGGTGCTGTGATAATGATAGCCTTCTATCCTATGATCGCTCCCATTCTGATATTCTATAGATTTACGACCCATGGTCTCAAGGGTTCTCAACCCGTAGCCGTTCTCTTGATACTCATCTGCTTTATTGTTTTCATCCTTTTGCGTGTATCCACAAAGTACTGGGAGAGACGAAAATGATTACTCTTGAAAATGTGAGCCATGAATGGGGAGATTTTTCCCTGAAAAACGTTTCTTTTAGCGTGGATGAGGGAGAGTACTTCGTTATCCTCGGGCCTACAGCTGCTGGGAAGACCTTGATCTTGGAGACTATTGCTGGATTCTACATTCCCCATACTGGAAACATTTTCTTGAAGGGGAGAAACAGCACGCACGTCCCGCCGGAGAAGCGCAACGTCGGTTTTGTTTATCAGGACTACTCGTTGTTCCCTCACATGGCTGTGAAAGAAAATATAGCCTTCGGCCTGAAGATGCGTAGGTTTCCGAAAAAAGAGGTTGAGATGAGAGTTCAGAGCATCATGGATTCCACACAGATTTCTCACCTGAAGGACCGGTCTCCGTCAACTCTCTCTGGTGGAGAACAGCAGCGAGTGGCTCTTGCCCGTGCGCTCGTGGTGGAGCCTGATATTCTTTTGTTGGATGAACCATTAGGTGCCTTGGATCCAAGAACCCAAGAATCATTGAGGGAGGAATTGAGTAGAATTCACATGATGCGTGGTACGACGACGATTCACGTCACCCATAATCAAGGCGAGGCTCTGTCGTTGGCTGATCGGATAGGTGTGATAATGAATGGTGAGGTGGTTCAGGTTGGCACGCCTCATAATGTTTTCAACGAGCCTGTGAGTGAAGAGATGGCGAGATTCGTTGGTGTGGAGAATGTTGTCAAGGGAAGGATAGTGTCGAGTGAAGATGGAGTGGCCTTAGTGGATGTTGGGAACTACGAGATACGTGCACTTTCAAGTCTCACGGAAGGAGAAGTAAACGTGTTTATTAGACCGGAAAACGTCTTTTTATCCAAAGGCAGGTTGGAAAGTAGCGCACGAAACAGTGTTGTTGGAAATATTACTAAGATAACCCGATTCGGGGCAACGTTTAGGATATACATGGATAGCGGTTTGTCGGCTTTGGTGACGAAACAGGCGATAGAAGAGCTTGGATTGAATGTTGGAGAAAACGTGTATGCTTCATTCAAGGCGACAGCGGTGCACTTGATTAAAGGCGCGCGTATATGACAGTTAGTGCTCTGAGTCAGAAAGAATTCGCAGTTTAAGTTTATGGTTTCGTTAGCTTTTGAACTTGCAGAATTTGGACTCTGGGCCTCCCGAGAAGCGGGAACATCTCCCGATGTGAGACATCTAAGGTCTGTTTTCTTCTGTTCCATAGAATGTACTCCGCAATTTATAAAATCCTACGGGAGAAAGTCGTAGACTTGTCTAGGGTTCTTATCTCTTGTAAGAATCTGTCAGACTTCTCTTTTCTTGTAGACAATGACTGCTAGTAGTGTTGCTATCATGAATAATGGTGGAATAAGGAATGATGGAAACTCTGGAATTACTATTAGTTGATGTTCTGACTGTTGGTATCCAAAGTATATCCATCCATGTGTACTATTGTCGAAGACTGCTTTATTGTAGTGTAGGACTGATGTTTCTCCGTTGTCGATAATAACAGTATATGGAGGAGCCATCAGATCCTTTGGAATGCATAACCTGCAGAAGCCATAGCCTATTTCGCCAGTGACATCAAAAGATATGATTCTGTTTTCAGGATGCTCAATCCAAACCCCCACAGCAAAATTCGACACAGTCGAATTTGAAACCAAAGTCACAGTAAACCCTAGATCGATCCAGAAAACATCATAGCTGTAAAACATACCCATCAAGGGATAATGATCTGTATTGTTTTCGTCAATTTCATACCAACTATCGCCTATTCCATCATAGTTTTCATCTGTCCCATTGAAGTTGCTCCAGTAGTTTCCTTCAATGCCATTGTCCCAGATGTTTTCAAAATGAGGGCTATTCACTTGTTTGGTATTATCTGCAAAATTGTTATGGTAGATGGTGTTGTTTGAAGACTCATGACAGAGAACGATGCCGTCCTCGTTGTTTGCTGTTATTGTGTTTCCGCTTATGCTGTTATAACAGGAATCGCCATCAAGGATATAACCGAGCATGATGCCATAGCTGTCGTTTACTATGCTGTTTCCGCTAATGCTGTTATGATCAGAAGAATATAGATAGATGCCATACTCGAAGTCTTGGATTTGGGTGTTCCGAACTGTCACGTTTGTTCTTCCAGAAAGGTTCATTCCCTTTCCGCTTCCGTTTCCTTGAAGAGCATAGCCTGCCCCATCAATTATTATGTTACTTCTCTCAACCACAATGGGGTCATTAACGTGGTTGGTGAAGGTGTAGGTGATGTTGTCAAGAGTTGAGATTGGTGCGTCGGAGGGTTCTATGCTTCCATCAGGCCTAATGTATATGGTTCCGCTATTGCTCTTAACCAACGGAACCTTCAGCACCACACCAAACACAGCCAAAAACAACAATAAAACCCAAACACCGGAAGCCAAACCAGCCTTATTCCTACCCAAAATTTCCACCCTTTCTAACGATAAGACAACACGCAAGCAGTTATAATTATTGTGGAAGAATCTTCGATTGATTTTAGTGACCATGATGTCTTTGGTGTTTAATGTGGGAGACGGAGTTTGTTGCAAATGGCGTTGCTCGCATCGGTGGGAGTTTGGCGAGTAGCCAAACGATGTTAGTCAAAAATCATATGCCCTATTCCTTTCAAGAAACTGGAGAAGGGGCAAGCAAGTTTAGAAAGAAGAGATGGGAAAGAGCTTTCACTCTTTTCTCCAGCAAAATCTTGAATAGGCGATTAAGCCTGCAGCAAAAAGCAGGATTGATATGATTGTTGTGAGAGTTGTTTGACTCGTAGTCAATGGAATGTAACCTGCATATTTTTCTCCTGCTAGGAGATAAGTAATTGAAGAGTTGACTGAAGAAATCGGATAGATCCTAGCGAAATTCTGAAGCAACTCTGGAAGTGACGCGTATGGAGCCATCACGCCCGATATAGACGCGGTCACGACGGAAATCCCAACTCCAGTCATGATAGCTCCATGCACGTGCTTGATGAAAGTTCCTATAAGCATCCCCAAGCCAGCTGAGGCAAAAGAGGTGAGAAGAAGAAAGCCGATGGACTCCAAAACTCCAGTCATCGTGCACGAAAATCTTGCTCCACAGACAAAACCGACTAATATGACCAGAACTGCAGCTAAGGAAGAAAAAGCAAGCAATGCCAGAATCCTTCCAATAGAATCTCTCCACGGCCTCACAGGCATTGACATCAACTTTGACAGCAACCCTCTTTCCCTATCCTCAGCTATATTTCCAGGAAGATTAGCCATACCAGCCGTCATCAACGCGAACGACATCATCGAGATCGTAATAGAACCTCTAGTGTATGGTATCATTTCGTCCGGAACGTTTCCTGTAAATGAGAAACTGCCTATCAGAACCCATATGATTGGCCAAGCTATAGTCCAGAAAAGCACAGTCTTCTGCCTCAAAAATTCTTTAATAGTCTTATTTAGAGTAGCTGATACCTGACCCAACAAGCTCATCCCCCAACAGCTTTTTCTGTCAGTTTGAAAAACACATCTTCAAGCGAAGGCTTCACGGTTTCAATCTTAGTCGTCTTACACCCAATTGCATCAAGCGATCTCACAATTTTCGGAGTCACCTTTCCAACATCCTTGCAGTAAACCCTGTATCCCAAATCGGTTTCCAAAACCTTCTGCTCTTCACTGAAATCGCTTAGTGCGTTGGCGACTTTTTCGCTTTTTATCGTAGTCTCTATGTTTATCACGTTCTTCAGACCGCTTGTCTCCTTGAGTCTTTCCGGTTCATCCTCTGCTATGATTTCACCTTTGTCTATCAGACCGACTCTTGAAGCCAGCTCAGCGTCCGTGCCGATATGAGTAATTAACAGTATAGTTGTCTTCTCCCCTTTTACTTCTCGAATCAAACCAAGAAATTTCCTTCTGGCCGATGGGTCCAGTCCGGTCGTTGGCTCATCCAAGATCAGGATTTTCGTGCCAGGAAAAAGAGCGGTGGCAACTTCCAATCTTTTTCTCATCCCACCTGAATAATGGGAAACTCTCTTGTCAGCATCCTCGGACAATCCTATTTTACTCAACAACTCGTTGACTATTCTCTCCGCCTCGCTTTTCGAGTAACCCAACATCCCAGCAAAGTACATCAAATTCTCTCTGCCTGTAAGAATTGGAGATGAGAAATTCTCTTGGGGAATGTAGCCTATGAATTCCCTTGCGCTCTCAGGCTTTCTCCCGTAGATCCGTATTTCCCCGCTGGTGGCAGACCTTACAGAAGCCATAATAGAAGCAAGTGTAGTCTTGCCAGAGCCGTTAGGCCCCATGAGAGCATAGAACTCTCCCTCTTCTATCGTCAAGTCCACTTCTTTTAGGACTTCATTGTTTCCATATCTTTTGGTCAGATTTTCTACATTTATTGCATCCATTGGCACTCATCTCCTCATCTTTCTACGCGTAACGCGATGTATATGAATGTCAAACAGATGTTCGTACTTGTTAAATATTATAGCTATTTAAAACTAATCGAAGCTTCGCCCATGTGTCGATTGATTACCAGCCTCAGGAAAAAAAGCGAAGGTTAAGAGTCAGGTTGGCTTGTCTCGCTCACTCGCCTTTCTCAAACAGCAAGTAATGGTTAATCCAGATGTCACGGCCAGTCACTTGATAGGCATGAAGTCGCCAACCATTCCTTTGCCACTCTTCGATCTTTTTACCGACATCCTTGTGGTGCTTAACTTCCACGCATTCCCATTCTTTCAAACTAACTCACCTCTTCCACAATCAAAAGAAAGTCCACGCTGGCTCCCATTCCCCCAGGCGTAAACTTGGGAGTCACGTTCGGGAATATCGCCACGACATCGCCCTCCAAGCTATTCAAGAACTGCTCTAATCTAGTTTGGTCTGCTGTCATTTTAATGTCGAATCTATGGACTCTGTATCTTGCTTTCATTCTTTCACCTTCCTGACATTCTAGAATAAGCTAGTCCATAAAAAACCTTGAGATAGGATTTCAGTCCATGTCACCAATTCGTAATCGGCCAATAAGTACGGCAAATGTATAAGCTTATAATAGGAGTGGCTGCAGATCAGACCAGTAAAGGTGGAGCAGATGAGACTAGCCTCAACTATACTCCTGCTATTCACAACAATATTCCTAGCAGCCTTGCTAATTACAGCGTACGTTATTACCCCGATCATAAGCTGGCTGGTGATGAACCCTCTTGCAGGCATTGTCCTATTAGTCATCACTGTCATCTTAGCTGCTGTGTTGGTCAGAGAAGAAATGAAAGAGGACAAAACGGACTGAATTATTTCCTTCTATGTTTCGCCAAACCTCGCGCAAAGCTTTTTACCCTCCTTTGTCTCCAAGCTTGTGGTTGTTAACATGAAAGTTATCGCTATTCAGTCGAGTCCTAATCTGAACGGATTGACTTCTAGTCTCGCTCAAGCTGTCCTCAAAGGCATCAAGGCTGAGGGTGGGGAAACTGAGCTTGTTCATCTGAATAGACTCGACATGAAGGCTTGCATTGCTTGTGAAAACGGATGGGGAAAATGCAGAAAGGAGGGGATCTGCATCCTTGAAGATGATTTTCAGAATTTGTATGACAAGATTGCTGACTCTGATGCCTTAGTCTTCGCAACGCCTGTGTACTGGCATGACATTAGTGAGTCTGCCAAGAACTTTCTCGACCGTCTCCGCCGATGCGAGACTGGCAGAGGCTTTAAGACTTTTGTTGGTGAGAAGGCTGTCGGAATAACCTCGGCTGGCGGAAGCGGCACGGGTGCCATCCGTGCCCTCTACAACCTTGAAGATTACCTCAGGAGGCTTGGATTCGACATCTTCGACTTGGTTTCGGTAACTCGTTTCTCAAAATATCATAAGCTTGAGATGTTGGAAAAGGCAGGCAGACGTCTGATCAAAGGCCATTGAGAAAAAGTTTCAAAGGCATTGCCGATACCTACAGACGAAAAGCATAAAGGCATCTCGTTTCATGTGGATAGGAGAATGGAAGAAGGGAAAAATAGGAGGATCATTGGTGAAAATAGTAATCTGTACGAACGACTTGTCCAAGTATTATGGTAAAGGCAGTGTGATCAAAGCTGTTGATGAGCTTGACCTAGAGGTCTATGAGGGTGAAACCTTTGGTCTGTTGGGTCCAAATGGAGCCGGTAAGACCACAACTGTCCGCCTGTTGAACTGTATAATAAAGCCGACAAGCGGCACAGCGACCGTGAATGGCTATGACATTCTTAAAGACGAAACTGACGTAAAACGGGTCACAGGCTTGCTTGCCGAGTCTCCTGGTCTGTATGGGAAGCTTAGTGCCCACGAGTTTCTGGAGTTCATGGGAGCCCTCTACGATGTTCCGAGTGACATTCTGCCTGAAAGGATAGATGACTTACTGAAGCTGTTCGGGCTTTATGATAGGCGTGACCACCTGCTTGAAGGCTACAGTCGAGGGATGAAACAAAAGGTCTTGATCGCATCCGCCCTAATCCATGATCCTCCCATTCTATTCTTTGATGAGCCCACGTCGATGTTAGACCCTCGCGCCGCCCTCATGGTTAAGGATCTAATCAAGAGGCTAGCCGATACTGCAGGGAAAACCATCTTCATCTGCAGCCACATTCTGCCAATTGTAGAGGAAATATGTGATCGAATAGGCATCATCAACGAAGGAAAACTCATTGCATTAGGCACAATAGATGAAATCATAACGCAGACAAAAACGAAGACCCTGGAAGAGGCGTTCATCGCCTTAACTGGCGGTGTTGAAGAGAAGGAGCTCTTGGCGTGGAGGGAACAGAAAGGTGCCGGCTCCTAAGTGGCTTGTAGTTGCAAGGAATGAATATCGCATCCGCACAAGCTGGATGCGGAAGACAAGACCTTACTTCCCATTTCTGGTTATAGGGCTGCTGGCGATTTATGTAGCGTTCATAGCACCGACATTCGTTGACTTATTCATCGGCGACTTCTTCTCTCTCTTCCCACCACAGGCTGCTATGGCAATGGTCGTGGCGATTGTGCAGATCATTCTGTTCACAATTTTCTTCTATTTCATCATAATTCCAATCACCTATACGTTAATGGAAGTGCAAACTGAGCAGTTGGAGATATTTCTTGCTGCACCTGTGAAGCCGAGCGACGTTTTATTAGGCGAGTTTCTAGGTCAGATGCCCTTCTACGCCATAGCTGTCACGATAATCGCTGGCTTTTTCACAGCTTTGCTGAATCCTTTGGGGCTGGACATGCTTCAGATAACGATAACCATAGCAATTTTCGTCGTCACATTCTTTTCCGCCTACTGGATCGGCAACGTGATCGCTGCGGTTCTAAGAACAAGATTCGGAAGAACCGCACGAGGGAAAGACATTGGAAAAGCCCTCGCTCTATTAATTGCCCTACCTATGGTCGCAATAATGTACGCAATTATGGGTGGAGGCTTGATCGAAGCTCTTGCTAATCCCGGGACAAGTGGCATGGTTAAAACCGTTCTCGGTGTGTTGCCCAGTTCGTGGGGAGCTGAAGTCATCGTGAGCTTCGCAACCAGCCCTGGCAGTATCAGTGCCGTTGCTTTTGAGACGCTGACCCGATTCGGGGGTCTTATTGCCTTCTTTCTAGCCGTGCTGTGGCTGGGCACAAAAGCGGCTGATCACGCCTACAGCTTGGAAACCACCACCTTCATAGCTTCTAGGACTAAGCCGGACGGCGCCTTCTACAAAATCGTCAAGAATCTAGGGGGAGGCGGATCGTTTGGCACTCTACTTGTATCTGTTTTCAAGGACTATGGTCGAAGGCTTGAAAACCTTTCAAAAATCGCCTATATGTTGGGTGTACTCGTTTTGATAAATGTGTTCTTGGCTCGTCCTGATGATCCGGAAGTTGTCCTGTTGATGCCTCAACTCATACTTCCGCTTCTTTCGGCGTTCGTGCTGGGCGAAGTGACGTTGCGAGGGAAGGAATGCCTGTTCATATACAGGAAGACACCTTCTGGCGTTGGAAGATTTGTCAAGGCGAGGCTGTTGCAGGGCTGGCTGACAGTTGTTCCGATCTCGGTAGTGGCCACAGCTGTTTTATCAATCGTAATCCCAGGAGCTACGCTTGTTTCTTTATTAACTAACACCGGGATAGTGATGCTGGCGGTTGCTGCGAGTGTGCCCTTTGCTCTCGGTCTCTTCCTTCTGCATCCGGCCTTCTCGGAGAAGGGGGGAGACTATGTGTTAAACCTCATGGTGGTCATGCAAGGATGGGTCGGATTGTCCATATTCTCTCTAATCGTTTTTGGACGGACATTCCGTTTAGGATTATATGAGACGCTGGTTTATGTCACAGTCCCGCTGAGTTGGTTAGTGGGAATTGTGTTCCTCTACTTTGGAAAGAGAAAACTGAGCAGAATGGAATGAAAATGCAAATGGACTCTGCAAGGATTTTCCAATCAATGGCGCTTATATAATGTATCCTTTTTTTCCAAGGGTAAGATTGATTGTTGTTTTTTATTTGTAATTCATAAGGTTTTTCTGAAATGTCGGAAATCTCTACTTTTACTCAGATAAGAAGCAGGATTGGAAAAATGAGATTTAAGATTCTCTCAGGAGCTTTGCTTGTTGTTTGCCTATCAATGACGCTTGTTGCCGTTCCAGTTTCAGCAGACGATTTATTGAAGACAGATTTTCAAAAAGAAAGCTTTGCAAAAACTGTTGACTACTTTGAATACGCTAGAGCATGGGCAATCCGTCATGGCCTGCCTAGGCCGAAGAACTTTTGGCACGCCTATGTTTACATGACGTACGTTAACAAAATGGGCTTGCAGATGCTTTATGCGGGACTGCAAAACATAAGTTTGGTGAATCAGGCTTTTCTTACAATTCCGATGCAAAGCATTCTACTGCATTACAAGACCGAGAACAACAGCCGAGATGCGTTAGTCGCATCTTCATTCGTAATGTTGATGGGATTCAACGATACTGCGAAGTCAATCTACTCCGACTCACCAGATAGAAATGACGCTCTTTGGGCCTCCTTCAGCTTAGGGATTAACCTCAAACAACTGTTCCCCGATGTCGATTTTCCAGCGTTTAACAGCAAATCTGAGATTTTCCCATTGATCCACTCTGAAGACAAACTAACTTGGAAGTGGGGAATGAAGTACACGAATCTGACGGCTCTTTGGATAACAACTTACATAACAGAAGATCATGAGACTGAGACAAGCAGACCTTGGGGACTTGCAACTTATGAAGAGTTAACCTTCAACTATACGCTTTCATTGGATGCAGACACGCACAGAGCAACCATAAGTCAAGATCATGTTATAGGCAGGATGCGTGACCTTTGGGTTTTCTGTGGATTGCTTCCTATTCACTACAACGGCAGTGGCTGTTACCTGTTTGGCGCAAAAATGTCCGATGAGAACGTTTACGAGTTTCTTCAAAGCAACAACGTCAAAATGAGCATCGTTGAATTTCAAACATCAGTGATGCTAGACAGAAATACTTACAGCACGTCATCCACTGGACAAAACGTAACAGACGATGAAGTCTTGGTGAGTGATTCAACCATTTCAACCTATGCAGATGATGGCGAGAAGATATTTGACGCTGTCTTCGGCGTCAAGGAAACATACAGCCTCTTCAACTACACTGAAGACCCAACGGAAAACACGCCATACACCTACGACGCTGTCGCTAGGACGACTGAGATTGGCGGCTACGTAAGAAATCGCAACCTATTCGATTTTCATAGAAACTTTGCGAAGTATTTGCCTCTGATTTTGGTGCATATGTATCCCCAGCTTTACCAAAGGGCGAAAGAAACTATAGTTAATATGACGCGGGCAGACTATCTCTTCTTGATTTCCTATTCGAATTACAGCGGTTACAGAATAGAGCATGATCCGTTGTACACTGCCTACTTCGCGCCAACTACGACAGCTACACCTGGACTTGGCGGCTTCATAGTGTTCGCAGTAATAGCAGGCACAATAGTCGCAGCGGCTGTCGCCGTTCTAAGGAGAAGAGGCTCAAAGGAGCATTCTCCAAGGCTGTCAGATCAACCTTTACCTCCACCGCCGCCCTCAACGATCTAACACCGTCTTTTATTTTCGAATATTGACAAGTGAACATACTTGCACGCGTGAAGATATAACTTAATTTGGGATATTTTGAAGTACGCACTATCCAACATTTTTCCCTAACCTAGAAGTATAGGTTAGAATGGAGGGGGCGGAGGCGGACCTATTTCTCTGGCGACCATTGCATAGTACAAGTAGGTCATCGCGATTGGGAAGATTGGAACTACAAAGGAGGATGCTATGCTTGTGACGATGAGGTTGGTGCTTGGGTAAGTGATGTTCAGAGGTGTTGCCAGCAGATTCGCAATAACAGTGACTACGCCTATGATTATGGCTGAGATTAGCAGGAGAGCGAAGGTTTTGAGCCAGCGGTTTGTTACTAGTCTTCTGCTTCTTCCTAGGCTTTCGAAGGCGCCTTTTTGTTCGATAGTTATTGCGGGGATTACTAGCGAGAACATTATGGTGATGATTATGCCAGGTATAATGAAAATGAACATGCCGATTGTAGTCAAAATTCCGGTTATGAATTGAGCTATGAGCAGTGATGGAAGTCTGGATATAGTGAGGTTAAGGCTGGCGCCGAGGTTTGATGTGCCTTTTTCTATTTGGTCAGAAGTGTATTTGGTGGCGATTCCAGTGGTTGTGGTGCTGACGATCCACGTGACGAGGGCTGACAATATGCCAATTGAAATGACTGCTGAAAGGAAGGCAGAAAACCATTCGAACATCTCTTCATAGGAAACTGGCGGCGGGCTTGGCGGTTCTGGTAGGGGAAAAGAAGATACTATTACATACATTGAAAAGCCTGTTATTATTCCGGCAATTAGAAAAGGCAAGAAAAACTGCAAGAACTTGGAAACGTAAAGGTTCAACGTTAACGAAAGAATCTCACCAATGGAAAATTCGTGTGAAGGCTTTTCTACATTCAATTCAAAGCACCATCGTAGTCATTTTAAAGGAGATTGTATTTAAAACTAATCCGGGCTCGTTGGAGGAAGTCGCAGAGATATTTATCTTGCTTATGACCGAGCGCCCGAGGCACTACATAGACAACAGAAATGCTTATCTTAGGATGATGGAGAACTAGAAAAGGATAGTTTAGCCTATGTTTGAATTCTTAGCTGATCCCGATTTTATCTATCTGATCGTACAGGTGGCGATAGTAGTCATCACCAGTTTGATACTAGTAATTATCTTCAATCGACTAATCAAAAGAGTTACCAAAGAACGGCCTAAAGTCAAGCGACATCTTGCACATGTTCAGAGATTCGTTCAGTTAGTTGTCTATTCCGTTGCAGCTATCTTGGTTCTATGGACTTTAGATGTTGACATTACAGGGCTGGTTGCGGGTTTAGGTATTGGAGCTTTGATAATCGGGTTTGCCTTAAAGGACATAATTGAGAACTGGGTTTCTGGACTACTGATAATCTCTGGAAAGACATACAGAATCGGCGATGTGATAAGAGTTGATAACGTGACAGGCGTAGTTACGGACATAAGTCTCAGGACCACTATACTGAAGACATATGATAGAAACGAGATTGTTATACCAAATTCCGCATTGTTGAAACAGAAAATAGTCAATCTCACTGCCGGCAAGAAAGAAACCGTGGCATCAATCATGTTTTACATAGACTACGTTTTTGACATTGAAAGAGCCAAAAGAGCTATAGAAGGTGTTCTCAGCATTCATCCAAATGTGGTTGTTGACGAAAAAAGAAGACGGGAAATTCGATTCGTCGTACGGAGCAAGGAATGGACTACAGAAATTGAGTCTTTATTCTGGATAAATGAGCCTGAAAACGAGGAGTTCATAAAGGGTAGGATTACAGAACAGGTCAAAAAGAAGCTTGAGGAAGAGAAGATACTGCCTCCAATCCCTGGGATCCTACGGAGAGATTTTCTAGAAAGCAAAAGATGAATCTGATAACTATGGATTGCCATGAATCTCTCATATGTCTTGGAAGTTAATCTTTCAACTCAGTTATAGGGATTTTCAGGAGAAAGATGTAAACAATGCAGAGAGGGCATGAAAGCGGTGTCTTACTTGTCTTCTTTGATGATTCACGTGTCATTTCGAAATTAGCGGGTATATCTCTTGTGTTACGTATTCGAGGTATTTTTCTTTCTCGGTTGAGTTAAATATTGTTACTGAAGCGTCTCTAGTCACACCGACCACATATCCATACTTCTTCGACCTCGCAACAATATACCACAAGTCACCATGCTTACCATAATCCTCAAAAAGCGAAGTGTTTACCAAGTCTGGTCCATAAAGCGAAAGCTTGTTCACGTTTGGAATGTCAACATTATCAAAAAACGTGATCTTCGTGTCTTCAGGATTCTTAAGATGAAACTCCCTCAAAGTTTCAGGCGGAATTCTAGCTTCAACTATGCCGCCTACTTTCTCAAACAAAATTTCGCTCAGCTTGTTTGCTATAAAATTGGCCAGTCGCTTCTTCTCAACTACACTCAGAAACGTTGCGTCTTCATGTTCAGCAAAGCTGAAAAGTGCCTCAACAGTGCGTGGTAATGGCATGACCTTGCCTCTGTGAAAAACGTGCATTGCGTAGTCATGGGAGTAGACTCCTCTGAGCATGTTTTCCTTTGGCAGAAGCCCCACGACCTCAGTGACAAGCTCGAACTTGTAGTCACCCTCCTCATAAGGCTCTTCAGTACGATGTCCCTCAAGCATAGACGCTGTTTCAGCCAGTGAAAGCGGTTCAACAAGCCTAAAGACTTTGCCAGCAACAACCATAACCTAAACATCCAGTCTTCTAGTATGCATTTTTCACTTAAGAGATTTAAGCATCCTCTTCTTTTCCGCTGTTTTCCTATCCGTTTCTTGCATATGTCTGACCATTTTCAAAAACAATCGGTCATCTTTCCACAGTGCAAGTTGGTCTTCTATAGCTTTCTCATGGGCATCATCTCTCTCAAATCCCTTAGCCCGGTAATATATCTCTCTAAGCTCATGGAAGATTATGTACTTCGCGTATGGCTTCCACTTTTCAGAAATCCATATCTCATTAAGAGGCGCGCGCGCCTGGTGAAGATGGCACTGCTGGCTTCTGCAGGATGTGTATTCCGAAAGCTTTGATGAATGAAACATATAGAGTCTTTGTTAACGGAACAGAGATTCTACCTGCACCACTGCCATTACCATGCTCCAATATTACACACAATTACCTATACTTCAACTACACACATTCAACACAGGAGATCGTAATAATACCAGAGTATCCGTCGATCATCATTCTACCACTCTTCATGATAGCTACACTAATAGCAGCCCTAATGTATAGAAAACACGCTTCGTGATAACTCCAGAACGCCCGGCTCCGTAGAAGCCAACAGAGTATCGTTATGAATACTTCTTTCCATAGTTTACCAGTAGTAATACTGCATCATACAGGTCGATTTCTCCATATGGTTCATTAATGTCACAATGGCAATTGTAGTTTTCATCTCCGATTTTTGAACCGTATGCTACTAGCAGTCTTACTGCATCATATAAATCAACATCTAAGTCATGGTCAACATCAGCTGGATTCCAGTAGGGATTCATCAAAGGATAATAGTCAACACCTTCCCAAGGTAATTCAGTATCACCAATACCGTCTCCGTCCAAGTCTGTCCCATTGTAATTACTCCAATAGTTACCTTCACAACCATTATCCCAAGCGTTGTTTAACATACCGCTGTAGACTTGAATTGTATTGTTGACGAAGCTGTTATGATAAATGGTGTTATTGGTTCCATTGATTTCAAGCCCAGACCAGTTTTCCTTAATTGTATTCCCAAAAACGCTGTTGTTGCTTCCAACTATACCAATTCCCATCACATTGTCCATAAGCGTATTTTCGCTAATTTCATTGCATTCGCAATTTTCATCCAGATTAATGCCACCTTGGTTGCTCAATAAAGTGTTTCGACTAATAATGTTGCAGCTACTTCCACCCAAGAGAATACCATACCAATTATCTGTAACTGTATTTTCGGTTACGCTGTTGTTGATTCCAACCAACTCTATCCCATGATAAGTATTGTTCGTCACAACGTCTCCAATAATAGAGTGATTAAATCCAAGAATGTAAAAGCCGTTATTTCCATTTCTTACGGTGACCTCAGTTACTGTAACACTATCGTCTCCCTCAACGAGAACAACATTTCCAGTTCCATTTCCATCAATTATTGTTGTTGCTTTATTTTCTCCAATCAATGAAACAGACTTGTTAACAACTACATTTTCATAATAGGTTCCTGAAGAAACAAATATTGTGTCTCCTTCACTTGCGTTGTTTATAGCTTCTTGGATTGAAGAATATTTTACATACACTGCGTATCCAGCATCAATCCAGGCAATTATCCCTCCAAGCATGCTGTGAACGTACAAAAAGTCATTGTCTGCGAGAATCTGGCTTGCTGTGGCACTTCTTACACCCGACCTGCAATATACCAAGATTTCATCGCTTGTATGTAATCCGTCTAGTCTTCCTTCCAACTCGGTGACTGGAATAAGCTTTGCATTTCCGATGTGTCCAGAATCGTATTCAGTCTGAGTTCTAACATCCAACACTACAAGAGAAGGGTTAGAGTCAATCATGCTTTTTGCTTCTGGAACCGTAACGTTGGTGTAACTACCAGCTAAGGATGTGAAGGGTAAAGAGAAAAGCAACAAAATCAGAACTGCGATAGGAATAGAAACTGCTCTCTTCAATATATTCTTCCCCTAAATGGTATACTCTCAGGAAACTATTAACCTTTCTTCTGAAACTGTAATGCAACTTCTAGATAAAAATGGTTGTCTCTTCCTGGTGCAACTTTGTTCTTCTGCGTGTTTTACGTTTAATCATTGTGAAACTTACTGTTAAGATTGCTACTATGGCTAGGTAGAGTGTTAAGCGCGCGCGCTACTTAGACACCAAAAATCATCACTAAACCAAAAAAATATGCCAGAGTTTCACTTTCTATTTTTATGACTTGTGGAAGAAACTCCGATCTCATAGAAACCTGTTGACTTCCCTAGCTCTCGCATGCTATTAGTTGGTTAGTCTGTTATCAGCTTCTTTCAGCATCTTCATCACTGGAAGATGATATGGACATTTTTTCTCACACTCGCCGCATTCCGTGCAGCTGCTCACTCTTGTCCGGAGCTTTGGATAATGTTGTCTGGTCCACTTCTTTACGTCATAGAATCTATAATAGACATCCCACTTCAAAATCATTGGAATCTCAACACCATCCGGACACGGCACACACAGCCCACAATCCCGACAGAATGGTTCAGGCGGCATTTCCCCAAATCTATAGGCTGACTTCTCTTGATCAGTGAGACCGCTGAAATCTCCTGCAACTTTGACAAGATAGTCGATTTGTTCTGTAGAACGTATTCCTGCCACAACTGTATCCACCTCATGAGCCAATACAAACCTTAGAGCACGCTCCGCTCTTTCCATCCCATCTCTCCCAAAATGTGCCTCGAACTCTGACCGATCAGGCCAGTCCTCCTCAGGTTTCCCCAAGAATCGGATGCCCCACTGCGGATACGTGAGTGGAGCCCCGCATCCTCCTAATGCCTTCATGATAACAACGCCCACATCCAATTCTTCGGCTAAAGGAATCAATTCCTCAGTGGCTCTTCTATCCATAACATTCAAAGGCACCAGAACAGTGTCAAACTTTCCTGTCTTGATAGCCTTTGACAGAACATAGGGGTTGTGACCGCTAATTCCAATATAATCGATTTTTCCTTGAGCTTTAGCTTCCTCAAGCGCCTTCAATGAACCTTCAGAACCCATAGTTTTCTCAAGAAGCTCTTCACTATCAATGCCATGGAGCTGAACAATATCTATTCGATCCGTCTGCAAGTTCCTGAGACTCTGCTTAAGACCAGCCCTAGCAGCAGCCTCTCTAGTTCTCTGATGAGTCTTAGTTGCCAGAATTACGTCATCTCTCACGTCCTTCAACGCTGCACCCATCTTCTCTTCGCTGTCACCATAGCCTCTAGCAGTATCAAAGTAGTTGATACCTTTTTCATAGGCATACCCTACAACAATTTCAGCCTGGCTCCTAGACAAAGCTATGATAGGTATGCCTCCAAACCCGATAGCTGAAACTTGCAAGCCTGTTCTTCCAAGTCTTCTTTTCTGCATTTTTATCCTGCCAACTTTGGCACTAGATCATATCTATAACACAGTTTCATTTAAAAGGTCGCATTTATCATTCTTGAATATCTATAAGTTCTCAGCCTAATTGTTTTAATAAGAGACTTTTAACTCTATTACTATTCGCTAAAGAGGCAACTACTTCAATGCTGATTCAACAAATAATCTTAGAAAACTTCATGAGCTACGAATATGCTAGGGTACCGTTTAAATCAGGCGTAAACGTAGTTTGCGGACCAAACGGCTCAGGAAAATCCTCGCTTTTATTAGCTATTTCTCTGGCTTTAGGGCAGTCTTACACGGAGCGTTCAAGAAAATTGAGCGATCTGATACGTTGGGGAACAGCCCAAGCCCGTGTTACGTTAGTTCTGGACAACTCGAAGAGAGGCAACCGCAGACCCGTTCCCAAATTCAACAAAGACCAAATTTTCCTCACACGTGGTCTGAGACAGGACGGCATGTACTGGTTCGAGCTTGAAAACAGAGCAGCAACAAAAGCTGAAGTCGAAAGACTCTTAGCTAAACTGGGCGTCGACCCTGACAACATGCTTATAATCATGCACCAAAACATGGTCGAACAATTCACCGTGCTTTCCCCACAAGAAAAGTTGCGCATGGTTGAGGCTGCCGTTGGACTTGAATCCTACCGCAAAAACGTGTTGAAAGCCCAAAAAAAGTTGACCCGCATATCAAGCCAAGAAAGCTCAATAGACAAACTCCTAGAATCAGCCGAACAGACACTCAACTACTGGAGAGAACAATACGACAGATACCAAGAGAAAAAGCAGCTGCAAACTAAACGGAGATTCTTAGAAAGAGAACTCGCTTGGGCAGAAGCCGTAAGAAGAGAAAACATAGTTAAAGAGTTTGAAGCAAAGAGGAAAAAAGAACAGAACATTCTAAGCGAGATTGAAGAAGAGACCAAAGACGTGACAGATCAGCTTCAAATTGAGCAAAACCAGCTTGAAAAACTGAAAGATGAATGGAAAAGCCTTTTTGATCAACGCTTAAGTCTTGAACGGGAAAGAGCCAAAAGCGATGCAACAATCTCCGTATATGAGGAGCTGCTAAAAGAAACGGCAATGCTAGAGAAGGCGATTCAACGCGGAAACCCAACTCCTTTGACAATCCAAGGCTTTGAGGAAACTCTTTCAGAACGATTCAAACTCTTGAAAAGCGAAAACCTGAAGGAGTTTATAGGAATTTTCAATCAGCAACTTCCAAAACTGAACACCAAAATGGATGAAAACCGAAAGGGAATGGAAAGCTTAGAAGAGGATGCTGAAAAAGCTCGCGGTCAAGTTCTGGACAATAGGATTAGGTTAGCGTTGCTTCAGTATCGCGAAGAAAACGTAAAAGCTGAACTTGAAAGATTGGAAAGAGAACTGAAGGACGCAAAAACCCACATGGATGAAACAGTTAAAAAAGCAGAGCAAACAGGACCAAGAATCGCAGTAATAAAAAGTGTTAGTGAAATTCTTGACGAGATTAGAGTTACAGACGGACATTTGGCAGCGCTTTCAGACGTTTCCGAAGACATAGAACGCATGTACGAATCTTACTCGAAGCTCTACTTGGAGTTGAAGGAAAAGGCGACACTGGTTGCTGAAAACCGGGAGAAAACACTGGAAGAAGTCAAAACAAGGATGCAGGCTTGGCGAATAGTAATCCGAAGCCTTCTAGACCGCGTAAACCTGCAGTATCAAAAGATTATTGGACAAGCCCAAGCCCTCGGCGAAGTCAGACTCGTCAATGAACAAGACATAGAGGCCGCAGGACTGGGAATTCTCGTAGGCTTCAAAGGCAGCAAACCAGTTTCACTCAACGCTTACACACAGAGCGGTGGAGAAAGAACAACAGCAACCATAAGCTTTCTACTCGCCTTACAGCAACATGTCCGTTCACCATTCCGCGCTGTTGACGAATACGACATCCACATGGACCCGAAAAACCGTGAAATAATCGCAAAAATGCTCATTTCAACAGTCAAAAACGAAAACGCCCAATACGTTGTTCTTACACCCAGCCAGATAACCTTCACAAAGGAAGAAGTAAACATAATCACAGTGCAGAACATCGAAGGAAAATCAATAATCAGAGAGGTTGCCTAATGCAGTCTAAAAGAATGCGCACGAAGCTCGGAAGAGAAAAGCTTCAAAGAATAATTGAGACGTGCACATCTGTGGAGGAACGTTCCCTAGATCCATTCCTCATGAATGTTGACGAAGTCATAAGCGTGATTAAAGAGTATTTCCCAGAATGGGAACTCCCAGAAGATCTGTGTTTAGATGCTGAAACCATCCATCGTTTAGCCTCAGTCATAAAGCTTCAAAGCGAGTGGGTTAAACACCGTTCAACATCACTTTACACTGACCCTTTTCTCTTAGAGGAGAAACTCACCCGCCTAGGCAAAGAAGACATCGTTAACACATTCCTGAAAGCTTGGCATCCAACAGTTGAACTGGAACAGATTTCGATTCACAGCCTAGCAGAGGCAATCAAATATTGGAAAAGCCTGCTACCGTTAAATGAAAGATGGAAACAGCTTTTCCCTGAGGAAATCGAAGGTGGTTTTGCAACAAGAGAAGAGCTGATAAAGCAGCGAATCTTGAGAGACAAGGCGTTCTCAGAAGAACTTGAAAATTTTTGGCACAAACTAAAGGGAGAAGTTGAAGAGAAGGGTGAGAACGGTAAAATTCGATACTGGAACTTTATCGGCGCAGAAACCTATGGGGAAACCGTTCAAAAAGCCTTTATGACAAGTTTCCTGGTCACATACGGCTATGCAACATTGGAAATTCACCCATTGGAGGAAGAAATCTTCATCAAGCCATACAGAAAACCCTTGACCAAAATCGGAGAAAAGCAATTGGTTTCAATACCCATAGCCATCACAGCCGAAGACTGGATGAAATGGAAAAGAGGCGAGCTAAATGAGTAGAAGGAAAGCCTACTACGCGAACAAAACTAAGAGGGCGGTTCATCTGCTCTTCTACCGAAGACACAGAAAACCCGGAGTAAAGGGATGGGAGCTTCAGAAAGCTTTAGGCTCAGACTACCCAAAAGTCCTCAAAGTCCTAAACGAACATCTGAAAACTCTCGATTTGCAAGTGAAAACAGTTTTCGAAGGAGAAAAACCGCCTGAAAAACCAACCCTAGACCAGCTGAACAAAGCTAGATTCTGCATAACATTGAGAGGAGAGTTAACACCCAAAGAAGCCAAAATGATGGGCTGGCGAATCGATGACCTCGCAGGACTGGCAACAACAATTGCCTACATAATATCCAAAAGAGGAAAAGCAACGCGAAAAGAAGTTGAAGAATTACTGCGAAACAAACTTCCTGGATGGAAGGTTGGAATAAACGTGGACAGGTACATTCATTACGGCTATTTAATGCAGGACGACAATGAGCAATTATATCTTGATTGGAGAACCCACACTGAAGTTGATCAGAAAGCGCTCATCGACCTTGTATTGAGCACGGAAACCTAAACACGATCTATCTTCTTATTTTGTGATAGATGATTGACATAATGTCAATAACAATTATTGCTACGAGAACGAGCAACGGACTGCCCAAAAACTTATCCACAAAAGGTTCTTCTTGTGCGTTGACGGAATTGACAAGCAAAAGCAAAAGAAATAAAGCAAACAATAGTGATTTGGCTTTCTCCATGTTCTCAGTCTCTCAAAAGATCAGGTTATGCTTACATTTTGTATTTGAAAATATCTTTTAGCCAAGAAGCGGAGGCGTTCAGCGTTCCTCCCATTTTTCCCTATAGCGACCCCTTTGTCCCCTGGATTAACCGTTACAACAGCCATTGTTTTCCCATTAGGTCTCTCTGTGATGCGAACCTCCTTAACCATAGCCGGTTTCAAAGCGTTCTTAATGAATTGAACAGGTTCTTCTGAATATTCAATTATCTCATGTTTTTTACCTGTCATTCTCTCCAACGTGTGTATGTTTCTCCCACCCTTTCCAATGGCCATTCCTATCTCACCTTGTTTAATAACGAAGATTATTCTGCTTTGTACATCATCGATTATACAGTCTTTGACATTCGCCCTCGTTATGCTTTCAAACAATGATATGTAGCGCATTTCATTGCTCGTGAATTTTATTCCACTCGTGTCATTCAGCTCCTTCGGAAGACTCCTCTGGCTCCGCCTTTTCTACCAACTCAAGGATTTCAGAATCACCGGCATCTTTTATACTTAACGCTGAGATAGTAAACAGTTTGCCACACGCAGCCGCCAAGTCTATAGATGAGCCCTTGTAGATGATCAATGGAATATTTGAAAGCCTACAATAGCATTCTATGTCTTCACGTATGTGTGTCGGACAGTTGGCGGCTGAAATTACCAGTTTGGTTTTTCCCGTTTTCACGTCCTGTATAGTGGATTTCGTGCCAAAAGATACCTTTCCCGTTTTCACAACAGTACTAATCGCCTTGTCTATGTCTATCACTTGTCTTTCCTCTTCAACTGAGATGTGGACATAAATAGTTCAACTAGGCCAGTACCGATTGGTATGGATTGCCCTACAATCACGTTTTCTGTTACACCATTTAAC
>Ga0209636_10001690_pt1 | contig 22291 bp, 19 predicted proteins | sample DeeMarSWOR152_54_FD_187464 | JGI IMG/M metagenome (GOLD analysis project Ga0209636, IMG submission 187464) | Marine sediment microbial communities from White Oak River estuary, North Carolina - WOR-1-52-54 (SPAdes) (version 2) | ecosystem: Environmental > Aquatic > Marine > Intertidal zone >...
ATCTACAAAGATCAAGCATTCATCCCTGGAAAACGAGGTGAGTACCCTGAAGAACTGGAAACGTATAGAACCACCAGAAAAGGCCTAGAAATTTTGTTAAGACCCGTAAAGATCAGTGATGAACCCCCTTTGAAAGATTTCTTCTATTCATTATCAGATCAGAGCATGTACCGCAGATTTATCTCACAGAGAAAAGATATGCCCCACGAACGACTGCAAGATTTCGTCATCATTGACTACACCAAGGAAATGGTTATTCTCGCAGTTGCAGGACAGGGCAAACCCGAAGAAGTGATAGGCATGGGACAGTACGGCATAGATGAGATTACCCATACCGCTGAAGTTGCCTTCGTGGTGAGAGACGACTACCAGAACAGAGGAATAGGTACAGAATTACTCAAATACCTCACCTATCTGGCAAAGAGACAGGGATTATTAGGATTTACTGCAGAGGTACTCACAGAGAACAGGCCCATGCTCCATTTATTTGAGAATATGGGATTTGATATTAAGAAAAGAAGTGAAGGAGGAGTTTATGAATTAAGAATAGCTTTTAGAGGGTAATGTCATGAAACCAGATATTAAATACCTATTTGAACCGCGAACTGTTGCGATTATAGGAGCATCACACAACCCAGAGAAAATCGGATATAAAATCACAGAAAATATCGTACTGGGTGGGTACACCGGTAAAGTGTACCCCGTAAACCCCAAGGGAGGTGAAATACTGGGCCTCCCTGTGTGCAAAGCCCTGGAAGAAATTAACGATGACATTGATATGGCCATCATTGCTGTACCTGGAAAGTACGTCTTTGACACTGTAAAGAGCTGTGCCAAGAAAGGAGTCAAAATTCTCCCTGTAATATCTTCAGGGTTTTCAGAAGTGGGCAACACGCACGAAGAGAAAGAGATTGTATCTTTTGCACGTGATCACGGAATGCGTGTGTTAGGTCCCAACATATTTGGCATTTATTCTGCTGTGACCTCGTTAAATGCTGCTTTCGGCCCCAGTAACATTTTGAAAGGAGGTGTTGCCATTGTTACCCAGAGTGGTGCTTTAGGTGGGGCTATGATTGGGAAGACTGCTGTAGAAAACATTGGATTGTCCACCATCGTTTCAGTAGGGAATAAATCAGACATTGATGAGGCAGATCTTCTGGAGTACTTAATGGAATCGGGGCAAACCACCATCATTTTGATGTACATCGAAGGAGTAAAGGAAGGGGAACGACTCGTGGAAGCCCTCAAAAAAGCAACTCAAAAGAAACCAGTAGTGGTCATCAAATCGGGAAGATCTGCAAGAGGCGCCATGGCTGCAGCCTCTCATACGGGGAGTTTGGCAGGAGCAGATGAGATCTTCGATGCGATCATGAGACAGTGCGGCGTCTTGAGAGCAGAAAATTTAGAGGAAGCCTTTAACTGGTGCAAGTTCTTGGCAGGTACATCGCTACCCCAAGGAGAAAATGCAGTTATTATCACCAATGGGGGAGGGTTAGGTGTTTTAGCTACAGATGCATGTGAGAAATACGGAGTGAACCTGTACGATGATCTTGAAATTCTGAGAAAGATCTTCTCTGAGGTAACGCCTGCATTCGGATCTACCAAGAACCCTGTGGATCTAACGGGGCAGGCCACTGCTGAACATTACAGGAAAGCTTTGAAGGCAGCTCTAGCCCAAGAGAATATTCATGCTGTTATCGCTCTATACTGCGAGACTGCAGTTTTTGATCTGGAAGCTCTCTCCAGCGTTATAAAAGAGAATCACAAAATCTATAAAGGGAAGAAACCGGTAATATTCTCCCTCTTAGGCGGCGGTGAAATAGAAAAGGTCATAGATGTGCTCATAGATGAAGGAGTGCCTGTATACTCGGACGCGTACGATTGTGTATCCAGTCTGGGTGCATTGTACTCGTACTACCACCATTTATCTGAAGAAGAAGGTATAACCCCTGAATATGACATAGACTGTGATGAAATACATACCATTGTTAATACTGTCCTCAAGGAGAAAAGGTACTTCCTTTTGTCACACGAAGCACAAACTGTTGTGAAAGCAGCAGGTATTCCAATCCCTCAGAGTTTTATTGCTCGTAATTTGACTGAAGCAGTACAGTACGCTGGTACTATAGGGTACCCTGTGGTGATGAAGGTGGTTTCCAAAGATATCATACACAAGAGCGATGCAGGTGGCGTGGCTTTAGACCTGGAGAATGAAGAAGAAGTCATTGACGCGTACCAGGCCATAATGAGAAATGCGAGAAGATACAAAAGAAATGCTCAAATAACAGGGGTGGAAGTGACAGAAATGGTCCAATCAGGAACTGAAACTATCATTGGGGCCAGGAGAGATGCATCCTTTGGTCCTATTGTCATGTTCGGGTTAGGCGGCATATACGTGGAAGTCCTCAAGGATGTGTCATTCCGGGCGTATCCAGTAACCCATAAAGAAGTGTTGACCATGATGGAAGAAACCAGATCCTACCCTCTTCTCTTAGGAGTTAGAGGAGAAGAGCAAAAAGACATTGATGATGTGGTGGAGACTATACTCAAGGTGGGTGCAGTACTTAACATGTGCCCACCTATATCAGATATTGAGATCAATCCCCTGGTCGTATACGAACACGGCCAGGGAGTAAAAGCTGTGGATGTGAGAATTCTTCTGAAAAGAGGTGACATAAATGGATAAATTGGTAGTTGGATCGATGCGCAGGAGCGCAGGTAAGACCAGCTTCATAGTAGGCTTGATCCAGGTATTACAAAAGCAAAAAACCTTTGGGTACATGAAACCCTTTGGAGATCGACTGCTTTACCGGAAGAAAAGACTGTGGGATTATGATTCTGCCTTAATAGCTAATATCTTCGGGCTAAAAGAAGATCCAGAGAACATAACAATTGCATTTGAACATTCCAAGATCAAGTACATGTATGATGAACAGGCGACAAAAGAGAAACTTGCAGAAATGGCAGCCAACACTGGAGAAGGTAAGGATGTATTGCTCGTGGAGGGAGGAAAAGACTTAACGCATGGGGTTTCTGTGTACCTTGATGCTGTATCTGTGACCACATATTTGGATGGGGGACTACTCCTGGTTATAAGCGGGGATGAGGATTCCATAATAGACGATATTACCTTTGTCAAAAAGTATGTGAACATGAAGGACGTGAACTTCAAAGGCGTCGTCTGCAACAAGGTGCAGGACGTAAAGGACTTCACAGATATCTATGTGGACACCATAACGGAAATGGGCATTGCTGTTTTGGGTGTCATCCCGTACGAAACAGAGCTAACATACGTGTCGGTTGGCTATTTAGCTGAGTTCCTGTTTGCCAAAGTGTTAGCTGGTGAAAACGGCTTGAACAATGTGGCTAAAAACATTTTTGTGGGAGCTCTATCTGCCAATGCAGCGTTACGGAATCCTTTATTCAGCAAAGAGGACAAATTGATTATAACTGGCGGGGACAGAACAGATATGATACTGGCAGCTTTAGATAGCGATACTGCAGGAATTGTTCTTACTAATAATATTGTGCCTCCTCCAACGATTATTTCCAAGGCCAAAGATCGGGGCATCCCCTTGCTGTTAGTGTCCTTTGATACATTCCAGTGTGCAAAGAAAATTGATGATTTGGAACCGCTGGTAACAAAGGATGATACTGAAAAGATACAACTATTAGGAAACTTGGTACAAGAACATGTGGACATAGAAGAGATATAAGTAAAAGACCTAAAGCTGATAGCTTGTCACTCACTTAATTCTAAGCGAGTAACAGGCCCGGAGGTAATCGCAGTACTTCAAAAAATACTGCGAAATCTGCAGATACGCTCACGATCTTGAGGGTTACTTCTTCTGCCGCTCCTTTCTGTCCTTCTCTAGTATGTGCCTCCACTCCTTGTAATCAGGTATTATACCACCTTTTTCCGATAATTCCACTATGGTATCACATAACTGGTTATACACTTCAGGCCGCGCCACCAGCAAAGGTAATGGATCATCCCAGTTATATTCTGTGAGCGGTCTCCCATAGATATCAGATATCAGAAGATTGCATCCGTATGCAGTGGGTAGTACTGCTGCTACATCATATGTTTCTAGCCGTGTTTCAGTCTCATCTCCGAAAACGGCTCTTGGATCGATATATGCATCATATTGATTTCGTATTATACTAACAATGTCCATTGTACTTGAGCGGCAGCCTTCGTACACACGATAATTCCTCTTTTCCTTACCAGCCCCACTTGTCAAGTTACAGATTGCTTTCTCAATTTCAGCCTTTCGAATTCTCACTTTGCTCGAATATCCTATGACAAGCACTCGGTTCGTCTTGTCACCTTGTTTCGAGGATGGAATTACCAGAGGAGTTCCATTACGGTAGGCTCTGAACCTGCCAAATTCTGAGGTAAGTCGAATCCCTGAATGTACTTCTTGTTCATCCAGCGTAAATATAACACCCACCTGTAGAGACTCAAGGCTCATACTGCTAAAAGCAGCAATGCAGACAGCAGCATGAGGACGGTACGTTCGAGAAGAAGCTGCCCAGCGCTTAAAGTTCGTGGTTCCATCTATTTCATCTATCACAAAGTGAAGTGGTTCCTTGGGATGCATTTGGGATTTGATCTTGTAGGGATGGAGCTCGAACTGTAATGTAAGGTCTCTATCAGGAAATTCAGCCTCTAAAGCACATGCCATGGTATTCCTGGCCTCCTCATCAACGGTCGAAATATCGTGACCGTGATCCATGATGTCTCCCATATCTTCAACATCCCCTGTGTAGGACAAGAGTTGTTCACCTACTACTTTCACTACCTTCTCCAATCGGCTACGACAATCTTCGCGTTCATCTATATCCATTTCATCACCTAAATATTGGTTCAAATGCAGAGTGATCCTGTAACGTGCAATGCTGCTTGACAGGTTGTTGCGAATTACGTGTTCGTTTGTCCCAGATGTGCCCTGAGATATTGTGAACAAGCAGCCCATCTATTCTTTTCTTCTCTTTTCAAAATGAAAAGATAATCTATAAAAATGTTTCGACGAGTAAAGGCTGTTTAATCGGTGCCAATTTTGTTACACGTGTAACATCAGAAAATCATTTTTTTTCTTCAGAGATTGGTGATAAGAGAATTTATGAGACCAAATGGTTGGAGCACCGGAATTTGACTACCCTGATTAGCAGTGAACGAGTCAATCAAGGAAAGTGCTGTATGGTTTGGATTGCGACCACTTGAATGAGAGAACCTCAGCAATGCTCATATAGTCTGAAGACGAAATTATACAAATAGTCATGCAAATAAGTAGATGAACCCAGGCCAGAGAAAAAGGAGTGTCGTAAATGGATTCAAGGAGTAAGTCTCCCGATGAAATAAAAGCCATGTACCCAGGAAAGGTAGCCTCAGAGAATGAGATATTCGGGAATATCCACCGAGGGGACAGAATATTCATTGGGACAGGATGTGGGGAGCCGCAGTATGTGGTGTCTGCCCTCGTCAAGTATGTGGAGTCACATCCGAAAGCGTTCTTTGATGCTGAAATATTCCACGTGTGGACTCTGGGGGTGGCACCGTATACGGATGAGAAGTTCAAGTATAACTTCAGGCATGATTCCTTTTTCGTTGGACATAACACTAGGGAGGCTGTCAACGAGGGAGCTGCAGATTACACACCTATTTTTTTGTCTCAGGTGCCTGATTTGTTCTATTCGGGTATGGTACCCGTGGATGTGGCATTGATACAGACCTCTCCACCCGATGATCACGGGTACATGAGCTTAGGGGTGAGTGTGGATATCGTAAAGGCAGCTGTAGAGAAGGCATCGTTAGTCATTACACAGGTGAACTCGTACATGCCGCGCGTGCATGGGGATGGGTTTATCCACATTGATGATACAGACTATGTTGTTCCCTACGATGAACCTATACTAGAGTATGAAGCTCCAGCAGATACAGATATTGCCCCAAAAATTGGGGAGTACGTCTCCCGGTTAATAGAGGATGGAGATACTATCCAGGTAGGATATGGGAGCATACCAAATGCTATTCTATCCAATTTGGAAAATAAAAAGCATTTAGGTGTCCATACCGAATTGTTAAGTGATGGCATCGTGGATTTAATGAAAAAGGATGTCGTTGATAACACCAGAAAAGATATTGACCGAGGGAAGACGGTAGCCACTTTTTGTATGGGCACTAAAGAAACCTACGAATACATCCATGACAATCCTTCAATAGAGTTCAAGACCATCGACTACACGAACAATCCCTTAATAATTGCGCAGCACAACGAAATGACTGCCATCAATTCTGCTCTAGAAATCGATTTGACAGGCCAGGCCACTGCAGAATCCATAGGAAAGACCTTCTACAGCGGTATTGGGGGACAGGCAGACTTCATGCGAGGAGCAGTCTTGGCAGAAAATGGGAGAACTATACTAACCTTACAATCTACTGCCCACAATGGCGAAGTATCAAGGATTGTCCCTTTTCTAAAAGAGGGAGCAGGAGTGACGTTGAACAGAGGGGACATCCACTACGTGGTCACAGAATGTGGGATCGCCTACCTCCACGGGAAGAATATCCGCGAGAGAGCCATGGAGTTAATATCTATCGCTCACCCCACGTTCAGACCCTGGCTCATCCAGGAAGCCAAAAAATTATTTCTCATCTACAAAGATCAAGCATTCATCCCTGGAAAACGAGGTGAGTACCCTGAAGAACTGGAAACGTATAGAACCACCAGAAAAGGCCTAGAAATTTTGTTAAGACCCGTAAAGATCAGTGATGAACCCCTTTTAAAAGATTTCTTCTATTCATTATCAGATCAGAGCATGTATCGCAGATTTTTCTCTATCCGAAAAAATGTACCCCACGAAATGCGGCAGCAATTTGTCGTTATTGATTACACCAAAAGAATGGTCATTTTAGCAGTCACAAAACAGGACGAACTCGAAGAAGTCATAGGAGTCGGACAGTACGGCATACAGGAAGATGCGCACACCGCAGTGGTGGCATTAGTAGTACGAGACGACTACCAGAACAGAGGAATAGGTACAGAATTACTCAAATATCTAACGTACTTGGCAAAAAAACAGGGCCTCTTGGGATTCTGGGCAGAAGTATTCTTTGAGAATAAACCAATGCTCCATTTATTTGAGAATATGGGATTTAAGATCGAAAAGAAAAGGGGAATAGGAGTGTATGAGTTAACCATGTGGTTCAGAAAAGAAGAAAGGTAAAGATTGCATAGTCTCCTGTTTTGCCAGAGGTTCACCTCAACGCCAAATTGAGCCTCAAAGTTTCAGATTTGAAGCACTTTCTGGAAAGGTTTATATGAAAGAATGTCACAAGACAAAGATACTTCTGTCAATGGAGGCCGAAGAATGATAGAAAAACTGAATCTGCACACAGACCCTAACAGAAAGATACATAATGCCTTACTCTGTCAAGCATTGAAAGCTTCAAAAGAACTCATGGGAGAAGACGGCTTCAAAGCGGTCATAAACAGGGCAGATACACTGTCCGCCGGAATGAAAGTGTACCTTGACCACGAAAATTGGCCTCCACCAACGCCGGAATGGGGCCCTCCAGCAAGACACTACTCTGCTCTCTCCCAAGCAGTAGAAGAAGTAGGCGGGGGAAGAGCTCAACTCGTGAGAATTGGTATTGAAACAGCCAAAATGGGAATGTCTGGCCTGGGTCCAGCCATGAAGGCCCAGTTAGCTATTTTAAGAAGGCTTCCAGGATTCAAATGGCGTGCTGAGGCAATTTTAAAAGCAATGACAGATGATTTATTAGATGCAAGTCCTGGAGATCGAGAATTAAACACTATTTACGTGGAAACAGATGATGAAAGAAGAGTGATCCGCTTAGTAGACAGAACAGGAGATACCTGCCACGGGAGAACAAAAAGTAAAACCCCGGTCTGCCATTTGTACAGAGGCGGCATCATTGGAGCAGTAGAACAGGCCACAGGATACATCCCTTCAGTGAAAGAAGTCATGTGCATGGTCTGTGGTGATCCTGCCTGTGTCTTCGAGGTTGATTTTGAACCTGAAAGAAAAAGTTCCAAACATCACATAGAAGATAAGTAATACATTCAGTATCAGAAAATTGATTAGTTATTTTGATTAACATCAATGATTAATGATGTTTTTGCATGACATGTCTCTCAGTATGGCCCTGATTAACCTTTAGATTTTTGTAATCTGGAGTTCTCTCGTTCATTGGTATGTTACACGTGTAACAATCCAGGATCACCTGAGATGGTGGTAAAGGAAAACCTTTTATCCTTCAGAATGCATACACACGTATGTTGGGAAAATTGGAAAAAGTAGGTATTGCAGTGCTTGCAGTTTTCATAGGGCTGGCCGTCATTTCCCTTGTTCTTCCTACTATCGATCCTATGTATATCCCCTTGTATGGCACTGATCCTGAGGTCATTGGGTTTTCGCGCCCTTCTTCACAGCATATTCTGGGAACAGACTTCATGGGCAGAGATTTGTTCAGTCAGTTGTGTTCAGGAGCGTACTTTGCTCTTATACAGGGAATTTTGTGGTCTATTTCGGGTATGGTGGTCTTGGTAATTGTCGCTTTCATTCTGGCACAACTAAGAGAGGAAACGCCTCGACTGGTAGATACCACACTTACCAGATATGCACGATTTGTTGCCTTTCCCTTGGGTATCATAGGGGTTATCTCGGTTTTAACTCTGCTATTCGAAACTGCTTTAGGACGGTTGTCATGGGTTTCCGGTATCTTTATCTTTGCACCTCTTATCGGGTTCATGGCATGGTTAGCAGTGGGACATGATATAGAGGTGAAATTCAGAAAAGGAGAAAAAATACCTGCACGGCTGCTCTTCAGTGGTGCAGTATTGATCATTTCGTACACTGTGCTTTCCAATGCAGTTTTAACCTTTTTCGGCATGGGTGATCCCAGTGTAGTCACCTGGGGAATGATGCTGCAATGGTGCTTTGTATCTGGGTACACCTTTAAGGCACCCTTCTGGTTACTACCACCCATTATCTGCATATATTCCTTTTCACGAGGGATGCTCGCCTTGAGCTACGGAATGTACAATGTGGTTTCAGAGAAGTACTTTTTCAAAGAGGGCTGGTTTTAGGATTTCGCCCTAGAAGCCAACCCTACATAGAACACTTCAATGAGTAAAGCCACCACCAAAGAGAATACTACACCTGCTATCATAGCACCTTGGGCCAGAGGATAGTCGTAGTTCAACGATGCTTCGACAAATGCTGAGTGGAACCCTGGCCAGCTGAAGGTGGTTTCTGTTACTACAGCTCCCAAAAAGATCACAGATGCAGCCGCCACTGTTGTTAACCCTGCAGGGAGTAACGCTTTCTTTTCCTGGATTACTCCTCGGGACAAAGTTTTCACTAAGGGAACAAATCCGACAAAAAGCCAGATAACCATTATATGCAGCGGCAAAATAAGATGGTACGCAATGTCAGCAATTTTTGCTCCTAGTGATGCGCGTAATCCTGAACTCCATACTTCTGGTGATTTCATTCCTCCCACAGGGAACAAATCCATTTTATAGGCGAACACAAATATGGCCAGCAATCCCAGAAACAAGAATGGTATCAAAAAGAACAACGTATTGACCACGGGAGATTTTTTGTTGAGTGCTCCTTCTGCAACAAAATCGATGATCACTGCAATGATTAAAGCTACCCCTGTCAAAATCGCTGTAGGGAGCAATCTCGACATCACTATGTCAAAGACATCACCCTGCCAGTAGAAGGATGTACCCATGTCACCGCGGAGTAAATTCCTCAAATAGATGAAGTACTGTACCCACATAGGTTCATCCAGTCCAAACCGTTCTCCCAATATCTCCTTTAACTCAGGAGTCATTCGGGGAACCACCACCATTGCAGCAGGATCTGACGGCATCACTCTGAATAACACGAAGACCATAGTGACCAAGACGAAAATGATCACAACGAGTGCTACAACCCTTTTTGTGATAAACCCAAGCATAGACATATCTACACCTCTCTATGGATGAGGAGTCCACCCATAAATAATTTTCGCTGGGTTACCAATTGAGGTATCCATTTTGTTTCTCTGTTGTTACACCTGTAACAGAATACTCTTGTCTTATTCAAATGGTTAAAATGACTATTGAACCCAGATGGGGGACAAGTCTTGGATTACCATTAGTTATCGTTAATTCTCACTCTTGTTACACGTGTAACATTGGGTTTTTGACGTAGTGATCAAAAAATAGAGAAAATAATTGCTTCTCAATGGATTGATATTTTTAAGAGAGTGTAATGCATTTCTAATAAGTCCAGATGAAGTAGAAGATGAAAGAGAAAATGGTGAGAATTAGGTGGGTGTTATCGGCCATGAAGAAAATGACTAGTTTTTGGGAGTTGTGTGGGGCAGCTGCAACGCATAATGATCATGATGTGATACCTCCAAAGAAATGATGGAAACCATTTTATACAGGTACTACCAATTTCAAACCATGAGATTTAAAGTTGTTCTTGAAGAAGCTGAAGAGGGAGGATATGTCATTTATGTCCCTTCTCTTCCAGGTTGTGTTTCTCAAGGTGAAACGAAAGAAGAAGCTGTCGAAAACATAAGAGAAGCCATCGAGGTCTATTTAGACATTGATGATGCACAGATAGAAGCAGAAATCCAAAACAAGAGAGCTGAAATTGTTGAGGAAACTGTTTAGAGGTGCCTTCTTGAAGCTCCCTACTATCTCAGGTAAAAAGACAATTAAGGCATTGTATAAGGTTGGGTTCGTTGTCGTGGGGCAGAAAGGCAGCCACGTACAAATGGAGAAGCGAACTGAGCATAAAATCGCATGAGTTACAGTTCCACTCCATTCTTCACTCAAAAAGGGAGTTTTAAGAATAATCCTGAAGCAAGCTGAGTACTGAGGAGTTTCTGGAACTTCTTTGATTCAGTTGATTGTCAAATCCCAAATAATTCAAAAGATAGCTTGTCCATCCATCTAAGAATCAAAACCATTTATTCCAACTTTTCCCTATGGATTTAATTGTCTCTTATTAGAATATGAAGTACTATGCAAAGTGGACGAAAAAAAGATAGTAACTGAATTAAAGGGTGATAAACGCAATAGAATCTACAAGTAGGTATCTGATTGTTAGAGACTAAAAACAGGGTAACACTGCAATTTGATTCACTATTGTTGAATTGCCATGGAGGTTATCTGAGTTAAAAACCTATGAACATAGCGAAAGGGTATAGCGAAGGATTTCACAAACCATTTCCATCTTATCTTCAATGTAGGTATGTAAAACGGCAGTAGAACAACGTTTTCCATTCAATCTTCTCAATGAAGTGAAATAGTTGGCAGTCGATAAGATTATTGCTTTTCCACAGGGTATCCTGCCGTTTTCCAGGCCATCATGCCGCCCAGCACGTTCGTGACTGTGTTGTATCCATGCATCTGTAATATGCTGGTGGCAATGCTGGTTTTGAGTCCCGAATCGCAGTAGACTACAATGGGTTTCTGTGGTATCTCATCCAGATGGTCAGGTAGCTCTCCCACATAGATGTGGTGAGCACCTTTTATGTGTCCTTGTTTCCAGTGGTTGTACTCTCTCACATCTAAGATGTAAATGTCCTCTTTGAGATTCTCCTTAAATTCATGGACCGACCAGGTGTTAACCTTATCTATTGGCTGTGCATTCTTGTACCAGGTAGAAAATCCTCCTGCTAGATAACCCAGAAGGTTGTCATACCCTATGCGGATCAAGTATCTGACAATCTCGGTTAACTGGAGGTTGTTCTCATCCACAATGATGATGGGATCTTTGTAGTTCAAAATCCACCCTGCAAAAAGAGGTAACCCTTCCTTCCAGATGCTGTAACTCCCTGGTATGTGGCCTCCTGCAAAACTGGGAGGGTTTCGAACATCCACAATCTGCGCACGTGTATTTTTCACGTCTTTCACTGTCAACGGCTTCACATACGGAAGTCTGTGCAAAATTGGTGGTCCGTCCTTGTTGTATACCTCCATCTTCCTGAAATAGGGGGGCATGTACAACACTTCCTTTACTTTGTATTCCACAAATGCTTTCTTATCTTTTTGGAGTGCCGGATTCGTTCTCTTCTCATACCCAATAGTAGTGAATTCATGTTCACTCAAATCTGCCCCGCACACTGAGCCCGCACCGTGGCCAGGTAGCACAATGACTGAATCTCCCAGTGATAGCAGCTTCTGGAGGCTTTCGTACAAATTTTCAGACAACCTCACTGTCTCATCTTTTCCGTACATGTCTGTTCTTCCCACGTCACCCGCAAATAGTGCATCTCCTGTGAATACCATGTACACTATATCTGCCACTTCTGTATCGTTCAACGTAATGGAAATACTCTCATCAGTGTGCCCTGGGGTCTCCAAAATTTGTAATTTCAGGGTTCCAACTGTGAATGTGTCACCATCTTTGACAGGATTTCCGTAGGTGAAATCTAAGTGCGATCCATGATATATTTCTGCTCCCGTCATTTGCGAAAGTTCTACAGAGCCAATGACATAATCCTCATTGCGGTGCGTCTCAAATATGTGGGTGATCTTCACGTTGTGGGTCTGGGATTTCTTCAAATAGATGTCACAGTCTCTCCTGGGATCAACAACGGCAGCTTTACCTGCAGATCCCACAAGGTAGGAGTTATGTGCCAGTCCTTCTGATACAATCTTCTCAAATATCATACGATCTCCTCAATAAATGAAAAAATGAAAAGTGGATATTTACTGATCTATCGCGGATTTTTTCCCGTCACTGTAGGATTCTCCGGATACGATGACCATTCAGTAAAGGAACCTTCATAGATTCTAACCACAGGATACTGCAGATACCATTTAAACAAAATGAATTCATTGGTGGCTTCACGGCCAGTCCCACACGAACAGATAATAGTTTTATCGGGTGTTGCTCCTTTTGCTTCAACAAGAGACTTGATCTCTGCATCTGGTTTTAATAATCTCTTGTTGGTTGCGTCCATTAAACTGGCCCAAGGTAAGTTCACAGCGCCAGGAATGTGTCCAGGTTTAGTCCAGGGGCCCTGACCCTCGTAAACGGTTGAGGGACGCGCATCTAATAAGACGACATCGTCTTTATCCTTCATTTCTTTGAATTCTTCATATTCCACGTAGTACTCTCTGCGGACCTCAGCAGTAAAGTCAGATTCTTCTATTTTAGGAAAAACCTTGGATAATGGGTTACCTTCCTGTTTCCACTTGTCAAGACCTCCATCCAAAACGTGCACCTTGTTGTGCCCGAACCGTGCCAACGTGTAGGTCACCATGGTCTGTTCCAGTCCGTCTCCCCATCCCTTGAAGGCACCTGTACCAGTGTACACCACTACGGGGTTATCAGGATATAACCCGATACGACGGAAGTTCGCCTGAATTGCTTCTGGAGGTCCATACGCTGCTGGTTTTCCTTTCAATGGTACTCGCAGCAACCCCTCATTAAAGTATACAGCACCAGGTATGTGTTCCAGTACGTAGTCATGGACATTAGGCTGTGTATCCACTATCATTATATCTTCTTCTAAATGTTCTTTCAACCAATCTGTAGAAATCCATTTAACTTTTCCTTTACCAGTAGGATACGGGTACGTCTTTTCCATAACAAATCCTCCTTCACGCATAGGAAACTCCTTTTTGGAGTTCCCCTATTTATTTGTTTTTGTTCTTTATATACTTAACGAAACATATGAGAGTTATCTATTCGGACTCTCTCAAAAATACACACTCCTCTCTAGAACAAGTGTGGCAGCTGATCGTTCAGTTCCATCGCTATGAATTGAACAGGAACAGATTATTAGAAATTAGGATACTAAAATTGAACAGGAACAGATTATTAGAAATTAGGATACTAAAATTTTGGATTTCTTTGAATATAAAAGATATTAGAGAAAAAATAGGAAAGACAATTTTGTTACACGTGTAACAAAAGTGAGACGAACACCAACCAATGCGGCACTCCCAGAAACAAGAGCACCAACCTTTATAAAGCTGTACCCCGTGAAAAGTAAAGGTGATGTTTATGGCACGCTTACGACCTGGTAAAATCGATAGAAATGTGGATAAACCTTCGTACACCAGAAGGAAATTCATGCGCGGAGTTCCTGGGATCAAAGTTGTCCATTTTGACATGGGTAATACCCGACGGGGATTCCAGTATGAGGTATCATTGTCAGTGAGGGAATCTGTTCAGATTCGGCATAATGCTTTAGAGTCAGCACGAATCATCTCCCACCGGTACCTGGAACAACGGGTGGGGAAGGCGAACTACCACATGAAGATCAGAACATACCCTCATGAAGTGCTCAGAGAGAACAGGATGGCATCGGGAAAGAAGGCAGATCGGTATGGTGACGGCATGAGACGCTCCTTTGGAAAACCAGTGGGTACAGCCGCCCGATTGGCAGAAGATCAAAAAGTGATCTCTATCTGGGTGGACCAGAACCATGTTGCTCACGCTAAGGAAGCCTTGAGAAAAGCTGGACACAAATTTCCTGCCAAAGTCTCTATTCAGGTGGAAAACGCCTAATTACTATCTTTTTCCATACCCTCTTTTGAAGCTGTCTCTTTGAGGTCTGAACCGCCTCTCATATTCTTTCTCAGACATGTTTACCTCTTGGTTGGCCTGTATTTCTTCATCAATCCTCTCCATGGTGCCGTTCCTTCCCAGGTTCAGCCGCATAGAACTTTTGAAAAGAGTCACATACCCGTTTGCTATTTGATAATTCTCCCCCTCTTCCACTGCTGCAATAGTCTCGTTCCACAAGCTCATGAGTACACATCCTGAAGGATCACCCACTAAAGCTTCAGCAACTCTATAAGTAGACCCGTCCTTTCGGGATACGACTTCATTTTCTGGACCTTTGCTGACGACGTGCACCTTTACATTCACATCTCTTGAGCGCGGGTTCAGCTCTGCTATGCGCATCAATTCCAATTATATTCCTCCGCTTTCCTAGTGAGATATGTGCTTATAAACCTTTTGAAGAAATGGGATTGTAAAATTGTCGGGGTGCTTCTCTCACCTGTGTTACACGTGCAACAATCTATTGTCTTTTATCACATTAACCTTGAAAAAATGATAGTCAAGAAGGTTGAAGTTCTTCATCCCTAAAGACGTGACAACCCCGAAGAAATGGAGTTATCTAATTGAATAGTGGTTCACCTCTGTTACACGTGTTAAGACTTATTGTTCTTTTTTATTTTTTCTAGATTCTTCTGATATTTAAGGATACTTATGGTTTTGATGTCACAATTCTTGACAACGGTGGGATAAAAACAACAGAAAAATGATAACATGTATTGATGATTTAATTCTCTCAATTTACGGTGGTCAAAAACTCAAAAGTTGTTGAATATTATTATCCACTGATTCTAAATAGGTTAACGATGAAAATATCCTTAAGGGTAACCCTGTGGATAATTGCTCCTTCTTCCTTATTTTTATAAGAGTAGCCACTCAGCCGAAAGCCTTTACCCCCCTTCATTACTCCTCTTACTACCTCTTAACCTTTGAAAACGCAGAGGGTCTGTGGGATGAACCTGTGAAGTTCTCTCTCTTCTTCGGCACAGACCCTCTGGAAGAGCCGGACAGCTCCAATGGGAGGCTAAAGATTCGAGGACGGAAAGTACTGAATCCTTATGGTAACTAGATATTACAAGCACACATCACACATTTATATAGGTTTGTCAGAGAAAAGTCAAGATATTTTCGAAAAGGTTATTTGTATATTCTCAGGAAACGTAGCAATCTACCACATGCTGAGGATTCTCTTTCATAACGCTCTTCTCATATTTTGTATGAAGATTCATTTTCCTTCAGTCTGAGCAACAGAACTTGAGCAAACCTTTTAAATATTAGAATGTGAAAATACTCAGGTGAAAGAGATGAGAAAGGTATTTATGCTTGTGCTGGTAGTAGGGTTCCTCATTGGAACTTGTGCTATCGCTGGAGTATGTGAGGAGACTGCGTGTCAGGAACCCGTGGATTTCTCAGATGGTGGATCCTTTGTGGTTGATGGCCACGATGTAACCCTCCCCGATGATGGAGAGGGTGGTGGTGGCGGACCTCCCATTCCGGGCTAAAAGTTTTTCCCCCAGTAATACTCAAGAATGGCGTGTGCTTCGCTCTTTAGAATCCCTCTCTCCAGAAGATCTTCCACTAAAAGAGGGATTTGTAGCTGACCAACCCGGGAATCTTGAATATCCACGAACCGTACAAGTCGCCCAGTTACCTGTGCGTACAAGAAGAGCTTATCTGCCACTGTGAAGAATAAGGAAGATGTAGGTAGTTCACTGAATAAATCGATGACAAAATCCTCATAATCAGTCTCGAACATGAAGAGGTAAGAATCATACGTTGAGAACCGCTCTGGAAAATAACTGGTAGTAATAGTACAACATTCAGGTAACCTGCCAAGCCATTCATACAGCTTTTCACCAGAGATTTTGTGTTCTTTCATGATGGGGGAGAATTTCTTTCTCATACTGTACTTGAACTCTCTAAAGAGTATCTCATCTTTTGAATCCCATTCCATGTATTCATTCCAATGGGTTTTTATAATTCCTTCAGGGGTATACTCTGAAAAGTTGAAAGCCTCCATTTTTTTCCGCATTTTCTGGAGCGCTGTTTCCCATGATTGGTCTGGAGCAAATGAGATATAGTAATCAGATCGAGGTCCTTCAATGACAACGCCATCAATATCAATCTTCTCCTTTGAGGTTATCCACAGGTTGGCAAACCCGCTCATTACTGCGTGATACGTGATAGTTCCATCATCAATATATTGTAAGAATGATTTCACAGAACTCTTACAATTAACAAAGTACACGTACTCCATCATGTTTGAGTATGAACGCTTTCTGATGTGGGGCCCTGCAATATATTCAAGATCAAAAGCCTCTTTCATTCTCCTACTGGCAACAGCGGGATCTACCCCAAGCTTTGATGAAACAGTTTTCACATAGATTCGAGGAGTATAAAATAGCAATTCGTAAATGGTTCGGTACTGTTTTTTCCGTTGCTTCTCACTTGTCCTCGTTTCTTCCACCTCCTTAACCACCTGATTACTAAAAGACGGTTGACCTTAAAAATCTTTCCATAGCATCCCTCATTTTTTTTCTCATTGACTGAGATAAAAAGAAATTATTTGTGAATTGATGTGCATCGTGTAAAGATGAGGGGGGTCTTTCTTGAAGGGTTGGGGCCAACAGTAGTTGCAGAACTGTAGATTAAACCAGTATACACAGCAAAAGGAATCCATACGAAAATGTAAGAAATGAAAAGTAGTAACTTAAGTGTTCGCTTCCTTCCCTGTATCTGCAGACTTAGCCGCCAGTAATACGCATGATTGCTGCAGCAATATCACCATTTGACTCTCTTAGCGCTTTTTCTGCTTCATCTCGTGTGCAAGCTGCTTGTTCCATCACCAGCTTTATATCCTCTTCAGGGGACCTCTTCTGCCTCCTCCTGGTAGTGTAGTGTCCTGACAGCTGAAAGGTCTTCTGGCCTGCTGCTGAAATTATGGAAACTTCCGGGTTTTTGAAGATGTACTCCTCATCAGGAGTTTTAATAATTACTTCCTCTGCTTCAATTTCCGTCATTTTCACGCCTGCTTGCTTCATGAGCCTGCGCAGCTTTCTTTGATCAAACATGTACTCCCTCCTACATGATTCTTTCTTTCATATCGATGATCAATCCTTCCCTCCCTATACGGTAACTAATGTTTCGGGTGTTGTATACCATTTTCTTGAACTTGTAGATGTTCATGAATAACTCCATGAAGTGATAGCCCACCACCTTCCGCGAGAAATGGATCACATTGTCTGCCATATACAGTAACGTGGTTTCTACTTTTTTGTCGTGCATTCCATCGACCAGCGTGAACACGTAAGTACCACCGTACCTTTTGGCCATCATCCGCATGCGGTCGAAGAATTCGCACACCATTTCAGGGTCGTTATTCTGCAGAATGAAGGAAAGAGAATCCACGATACATCTGCATTTGCCGTGTGTTTTCTTGATCTCTTCGAAGAGAGCGTGCTCTATTTGGTCTACTGCTGTCAAATCGTGGGCAAAAATCTTGAAGGCTGCCATCTGCTCATCAGTGTACTCTCTGTACCGGGGGGTGAATGCATCGATGAAGCGCAAGGTCCTGTTGTAGTATGGGTTGGCATCCCATCCAAAAAAGGTCATGTCCTCTATGATGTCGTCTGGAGCTAAATTGGTGGTGAGGTAGATACCGTCTGCACCTTCCTTTAACCCGTGATGGAGAATGCACCAGGCCAGTACTTCAGCTCCACTCCCCGGATGGGAGTGCAGAATAGTGGTCGTACGGTCTGGAATGCCTCCACCAATCAGTATATCCAGGTCTGTGGTGCCTGTGCTGTAGAACTTTACCATTACGTTACATTGAAGAATGCTTTTAAAAACTTTACTGGAGGACGGGGTTGTCAAGTTTTCGGGGGTTGGAACTTCTCTGAGCTCATAAATCATCTTTTTGTTAATGAAATACAAACAATAAAAATAAGTTCACCCAATGTTACACGTGTAACAAACGACACCCACAGATTTGACAACCCCTAGAGGATGTCAAACGGTAACCTTTAACAAAAAGTGAACATCATTGATTGAATTCCTCACGAAAAGAGAATCAGTGGTAGATGCCCTTTTTTCACTACAATGTAGTTGTTACACAGCTCAAAAAATCTGAAATTGTGCTCTAAATTGACTGTCAACAATATTTCAATGTTCTTTTCACGTGCAAATGTGAAAAGGGCTTCCACAGAATTGCTGGTACCATTCTCAGATAAGACATCAAACCTATCAACAGCAAGTCTCGTAAACTCAATGTCTTTATGAATCTCCTCTACCAACTTCACAAGTGTTTCCAGCTGAGGGAGGCCCCCATTTTGGATGGCAATCTTTCCAAGGTTATCTGCATCAAGCATGACTATAGATGGGGAGTCTTTCAGGTATTCAGAAAGCATCCCATACTCATTCATAATACCTTCAATCTCTTTGAGTGTCTTTGTACCTGAAATGAAACACCCATACTCCCCACACATGGTGGAGCCCTTGTACACAAACTGGAGAGAAAGAACAGTTCGAACAGCATCCTCTCCCTCAATTACTGTGATATTTCCAGCCATGCTCATCCTCAACCAGGGTTTCCTGGAGGACCTCCTGGAATGCCATCGTCAGGAGTTGTCCCTCCAGACAACGTACTACTGGGTTCCACCACTCTTTTTAATCCCTCTCCAGGGTGAGGGAAATAGTCAATACTACCTAAACCTCCACAAAAGGAGCACGCCATCAGGGCCACAACGACCAACACTACGATTTTTTTCTTCATTTTTCATCACCAAAAGTCCATCCCTTAAGCAAACATTTATAAATTTCTCAGGTCAAAAAAGTCAATTATGGGGAAAATCCACCGAATCACCGACAGTGAGAAAGAGCTGATCAACGTCATAGGCGAACTCCCAGAGACCTCGCCGAAAGAGCTCCTCAACTACACCAAGTACAAATGGGTGAGCACGGTGGTGAGAAAGCTTGAACAATTAAAAGAAAAGGATATTGTGTGGGGTCCTTACTATCAGGTTGATTATGGCAAACTATGCAGAAATCCCCTCCATATTCTCGTGTGCATTCTGGAATCCAGGCAGCGCTACGAAACAGTCATTTCGTATTTAACATTAATTGAACCCCTCAAATGGATTTACCCTGTATTATCCCCGCATAAACGGCTGTTGCATGTGGGGTTCATCTCTTCACATGATGCAGAAATGGAAGCTCTCCTCAAAATGCTCAAAGGTAACAACATCATTACAGACTACGTTGTCCGTGTCTGTGCCTACAAATGGGTATTAGAGAATCCCAATTTCTTTGGAAATCCTCATCCGCCCCTGGATCAACTGCTCAACCTCTGTGAACCCCCCGATATATCTTCAGGGTGTTATGATACTGAGTGGAATGAGTGCGATATCAGAATCCTTCCCTATCTGCAGGTAGGATACAAAGGTTTAAAAATGGTTGAAATACTCAGAGCAGAAAAGAAGCTGTTTTCTAGGGAATGGACGTACGAGCAAGTAAAGTACTCTCGTGAAAAAATGGTCAAGAACGGATTGATCGAAAAAAGGTATTTCATATCCCCTTTTCCAGGTAGTCAATGCGCCCACTTCGTTTTGTTCTTGAAGACTGGAGACATCTCGTTGACGCAGAGAATCCTCTGTAACTTCGCTAAAGGGGAGAGAGTATTGAAGGAGTACACCCTCTGTGAGGACTGGGGAATGCTTGCCTGCCAGTCTCATCCCGTGTTCTTGACAGATTTAATGCACAAACTGGATCAGATAGACCACATTGAAGAGAAAGAACTCTACCAACTGCGCTCCTATCCTGGAAAATACTTTTTCAAGCAGTCTTTTGAAGATAAATACTATAATTTCGATGAACAGACGTTAGAATACCCGTATGATATCTATGGAGAGAAGATCAAAGAAAAGATAGCTGCAAATCTATAATTTTAATTGGATTTCACTATTTTAACTCCATTTTCAATACATCGACGAGGTTATTTCTATTCTCTTCTGTTACTGTAAAGAGCTTGACATCATTTCTCCTCTTGATTGTGTCAGTAAACGGGTGCGGTCTTTCCATGATGGTGGCAATCACCTTGCCCGTGTCCAGAGCTTCCACTACTTTCTGTTTGAATTGTTCACTGAACAACTCCATTTTCCCGATTTCATCAATGACAATGAGGTCACCATCCACATCTAGACTGGGCACACAAATCTCCTCAATGTCTTTAAGGTTCACCCTGTATTTTGAGACGCGGAAAGGGCTTTGTATGTTGATATGGGCTAATACACCTGTTTTCCCATCCACTGTTTCTATGGCAAACCCTATTCTCTTTCCTTTTTTCCTGATTTCTTTGGTGAAGAACCCATTCACATTCTGGCGACCTTGGATTGCCTTCTGGATTACAGTGGTCTTTCCCACACCAGGTCTTCCAGTTATTAAAATGTTCATGAAAATAGTTGGTGTTGCTGACTCTTAACTCTTTCCCGCGTTATGGTAAGGATGAATGTGGGTACTTGTAACCCCCTTGTCTTAGTTCAGTAGTACTATTCAACTGCGGGAGTTGTCAACTTCAAGCACCGCGGTTTGAGATCAAAGAAAGCAACAATGTTACACGTGTAACAAGATCAGCAAAGGGACAACCCTAGCCTGAAAAACCTTTTAAGTATCAACAAGAACTAAAGGTAGGTGGTCCATTGAAAGAATTCCGCTGCGAACAGTTCTTGAAGGAAATGAAGCATCATATTGATGACCAAATGGCAGCCATGCTCACAACAGATGATGTATATCTCCAGGAATTCATGTATGGTATAGCTCAAGAGTTTATAGAGAGGGGAGGAAAACGGTTTCGTCCCGCTTTTTGTCTGCTTGCCTGCGAATTAGTGGGAGGTAACCCTGAAAAGTTCATTGACATTTCCTGTATCTTTGAATTCTTTCAGAGTTTTGCCCTCCTCCATGACGACATCATGGATGAAAGTTTAATGAGACGGGGAAAACCTGCAGCCCACAGGCTGTATGGGGTCTCTCTGGCCTTGAACACGGGAGATCTCTTGTTTGCGAAAGCATTTGAAACTGTATCCGAGAGAGAAGACATTGATCCCGAAATCCGAGTACATATCTTCAAGTTATTATCTGAGATGTCTATTCGCACAGTAGAAGGGCAGGCCCAAGAGATTGGATGGGTTGAAAAGAACGTATGGAACCTTGGAATAGAAGACTACTTACGGATTGTTGAATTGAAAACTGCCTACTACTCAGCAATAGTCCCGTTGAAGGTTGGTGCATTACTAGGAGGTGGATCGCCACAAGATCTGGAAGCTTTGGAAGGGTTTGGGAGAAATTTCGCCTTCGGGTTTCAGATTACCGATGATCTGCTCAACTTGATTTTACCCGAAGATTCTGCCGCATTCTCTCCCGATATTAGTGAGAAGAAAGTGGGATACGGCAAGGAAATTGGAGGAGACATTGTGGAAGGGAAGAGAACGTTGATGGTGGTCCACTTTTTGGAGAATGCTCCGCAGCGTGAACAGGACAAAATGAGGTCCATACTGGAAAGGAAGGATAATACTCCAAAAGAAGTGAACGAAGCCATAACCTTGCTGCACGAATATGGGAGCATTGAATATGCTCAAAAAGAAGCAAAAAAATACGCTGAAAAAGCTAAAACATTCTTAGACTTATA
>Ga0209636_10001691_pt1 | contig 22287 bp, 27 predicted proteins | sample DeeMarSWOR152_54_FD_187464 | JGI IMG/M metagenome (GOLD analysis project Ga0209636, IMG submission 187464) | Marine sediment microbial communities from White Oak River estuary, North Carolina - WOR-1-52-54 (SPAdes) (version 2) | ecosystem: Environmental > Aquatic > Marine > Intertidal zone >...
AGCCCGAGACACTGGAAAAATTAAGAAAGGTACAAATGAGACAACTAAAGCAGTTGAGCGTGGAATAGCTAAACTAGTGTATCTCGCAGAAGACGTGCAACCACCAGAAGTACTGGCTCATTTACCCCTTCTCTGTGAAGAGAGAAAATCGTCATATATCTATGTACCCAGCAAATTGAAACTTGGTAACTCGGTGGGGTTAGAGGTTGGAGCAGCTGCTGCATGCGTCGTTGAGCCTGGTGACGCCACTGAATTAGTTAAAGAGATTATTCTAAAACTTGAAAATTTAAAAACAAAGTAAAGACGGACGCCTTCCGATGAGTGATAAAGAAGAGCAGTACTTGACACCAGCAGAGGTGATACAAGTGATTGGTAGGGTTGGAGTAATTGGAGAGGTAAACCAAGTTCGAGTTCAAATACTTGAAGGTAAAGATAAAGGCCGAATAATCTCTAGAAATGTGAAAGGTCCGATACGAACTGGCGACATTCTGATGTTACGTGAGACGGAGAGAGAGGCAAAGAAAATTAGATAGCTGTAGAGGATTTGCACATGCCAGTAGGTCATAGATGTTCTTTTTGTGGAAAAGACTTTCCACATGGCATAGGTTTAATGTATGTAAAGAGCGATAGCACTATTCATTGGTTCTGTTCAAGTAAATGTAGGAAGAATATGTTGAAACTAAAACGGGAGCCAAAAAAGTTCAAATGGACAAAACATTATCCTGAACGAGCGAGGAAAGATTGAGTGACATAGAATTTGTTCTTATCAAACCTGATGCTGTTAAACGTGGACTTGTGGGGAGTATAATAACTCGCTTTGAAACCCGAGGGTTCAAAATTATCGCTTTAAAACTCCTTAGGCTCAGTCGATTGCAAGCTGATAAGTTATATGAAGTGCACAAAGAAAAACCATTCTTTGCCAATCTCATAAATCACGTTACTTCTTACTTCTCAGTAGCCATGGTGATACAGGGTGAAGAAGCTATACCAGCTGCGAGAAAAATGGTCGGTTCTACTGATCCAGCCGAGGCTGAAATCGGAACTATAAGGGGCGACTTTGGGTCTTCAATAACACAAAACGTCATACACGCTGCTGACAGCGAAAAGAACGCTATTAGGGAAATGGAAATTTTTTTCAAAGATTACGATTTCCCCTCCTAAGTATACCTTTCGATTATCTAGAGAATGTTAATTTAACTCATTTTCAATAGATTCTCACACCCATATCTGGTGTTAGATAATGCAAACTAGAATACGCCAACCGATTGTATGTGTTTTAGGCCATGTGGACTCGGGAAAGACCACTTTATTAGATAGGATCAGAGGATCAGCCGTGGCGTTAAGTGAAGTTGGCAGTATGACCCAGCATATTGGCGCCAGTTACTTCCCTTTAAGTGCACTTAAAACGATAAGTGGTCGAGTTATCAAGAGAAGCCAGGGAAGAATAAAGATTCCTGGTCTTCTAGTTATTGATACACCCGGACATAGCGTTTTTATAAACCTAAGGAAGCGTGGTGGATCTGTTGCTGATATAGCCATTCTTGTTTTAGATGTTCTTAGAGGCTTTGAAGCACAGACATATGAGAGTTTAGAAATTCTGAAAAGCAGGAAAATACCTTTCATCGTGGCAGCAAATAAGATAGACCTGTTATCTGGTTGGATTAGTAAGGCTGAATCTTCAATTATTGATCGTATGCAAAGCCAAAGCGAAGATGCTGATGTACGCCAACTTGATGAATATTTGTATAATATAATTGGAACATTCAGTAGGCTAGGGTTTAAAGCTGAGAGGTTTGACAAGATTAGAGACTTCACCAAGTCTGTAGCACTAGTCCCCGTTAGTGCAAAGACCGGAGAAGGCGTCCCTGAATTATTATCCGTTTTGATTGGGCTTACTCAGCAATATATAAGAAAGAAACTTAGAGTGAGTAGAGGTGCAGCTAAAGGAACGATTTTGGAAGTTAAGGAAGAACCTGGTCTTGGGACAACTATAAACGTTATAATTTACGACGGGGTTCTTCATGAAGGGGATACTATAGTTCTCGGTGGAAAAAAGGAGCCAATCGTAACAAAAGTCAGAGCATTATTGCTGCCAAAACCATTGGATGAAATACGGGAACCTCGTGACAAGTTTACATTAGTGAAGGAAGTCAAAGCAGCTGCTGGAGTTAAGGTAGCTGCACCAGCAATTGAAGAAGCAATTGCAGGTGCTCCACTTTACGCTGTGGATAAGAAAAACCCTGTTAACTTGCTTATTGAATCTGTCTCAAAAGAATTAGAAAAATTGCGTATTATAACGGATAAGATTGGTGTTGTATTAAAAACTGACACTCTGGGCTCGTTAGAAGCGATTATAAATGAATTAGAGAACAATGGTGTCCCGATTAGAATGGCTGATGTTGGAGATGTTTCTAGAAGAGATGTTGTTGAAGCATCGATCGTCAAGATCGAGGCTCCTGTTTTGGGAGTAATCTTGTCTTTTAATGTTAAAATTCCGAATGATGTAGAGGAAGAATCATCTAATAGGGGAGTTAAATTGTTTGAGAACACTGTAGTGTATCGATTAATTGAAGAGTACATGGAATGGGCGGAGAAGCAGAGAGAAGCAATTACAAAGAGTAGTCTTGAATCGTTAGTTCGTCCCGGAAAGATCAAAGTGTTACCTGGCTACGTCTTCAGGAAAAGTAAACCCGCGATATTCGGTGTCGAGGTCTTGGTGGGACGGATTAAGACTAAATATCGATTAATTAAAACTAACAGCGAAGTTGTTGGTGAAATAGCACAGATTCAGGATAAAGGGCAACCTGTTGGAGAAGCAATAGCTGGAAAGCAAGTTGCGCTCTCTATGAGGGAACCTATTGTTGGACGCAGCTTTATTGAAGGTGACGTATTATTTGTTCTTGTGCCTGAAAATGATGCAAAAGAACTGTTGGAGAAGCATCAAAGCAGCCTCTCACTCGAAGAGATCGAAGTATTAAACGAGTTATCTGGCATTATGAGAAAACGAAATCCTCTGTGGGGTTTATGAGAATCTTAATAAATAGATAGCTGCGCTTATAGTTGATATCACAGAGGATTGAGAAACGGTTATGGCTAAGTTCAAATTGGTGGTCTCTGACCCAGAGACTGGAAAATCGAGCAGTTACGAAGTTGAAGGCTCCCAAGCCCAGTCATTGATAGGAAAAAAGGTTGGCGAATTGATTGATGGCGCTGCCGTGAAAATGTCAGGAAGTAAAATTCAAATAACAGGCGGGAGCGATAAGGATGGAACCCCAATAAGACCCACCGTTCATGGAGGTGTAAGAGCGTCTATAGTATTACGCGGCGGCGTTGGCTTTCATCCAAAGAGGAACGGAGAAAGAAGAAGAAAGATGGTTCACGGAAATACCATAACCGACGACTTGTATCAAATAAACCTCAAAATAGTTGAGAAGCCCAAGAAAAAGCAAAAAAAACCTAAGAAACCGGCTAAAAAAAGAGCAGTCAAAGAATAGATAGTCTCAGTTACACAGATTTACGGGAAAACATGTATCTTTTTACTGCTCATTAGTTATATATTCTGTGTATGAGCAACCCCCACAAGCCCACCTTGGAACAGGTGTGGTATGATGCGCCATAAAACCTCCGCATCGTGGGCATTTTTTTAATTTCCTTACGAGGCTGTCTCCTTCAATTTTATAATATGTGTGAATCTTTTTTTCACTCTTCTTCTTTGCTTCTCCGCTCATTTCTCTTCCTTCTTTTCAGATTGAGCTTTTTCCTCTTCAGATTCAGGTGTTTGCTCTTCCTTAGCTTTTTCAGGCTGTTTCTTTTCTTCTTGTCCCTTTTTAGTTTTTGTTTCCTCTTCTGGATTATTTCTCAGCTTAATATGATTAGGAACGATTTCATTCGCTTTCTCCAATTTGGTGTAAACTTCAGCCTCCCCTAATGTCTTGTTAACTCCTGGTTGAGTCTCCATCTTAATAATGAAAACTTTATCTTGATCTATTTTGAGTTTTTTTGCGAGAGAATCCTTTGTATCAATAAGTCTTGGAGTTCCAGCAAGTGGATGGTCAACGCTAAATTCCACCTCTCTTCTATTCATGAGAGGATTATCCTTTTCCGTTAGTATTTCAATCTTCAATCTTTCATCCCGAATATTTATGGTGTATTTTGTAGCTTTTCTTCTAAAGAGGTTTTTATATTTTTTCGCAGTACCATCTTCTTCTTTTAATTCCTTGGCTTTTTCTCAATATTCATTGCTTTCAGAAAGTCTTTTACTTCCATCTTCTTTTTTTCAGTCACATGAACGATTACTAATCCCTCATTAGGTTGACCATAAACAACTATTGCGTTTTCTGGCGAGTGAAAAATCATTGGTAATGTCAGTAAATCTTCCTCACCATCAACTACTATCTTTGTTTCTTCTTCTCTTTTTATTGCTAATTTGATTGCTTCCCATGCTTCTTTAGTTATTTTTCCAGAAGGATTCTGCACGTGAACTTCACAAGCGGTTTTGACTTGTATCACTGGAACTTTTTTTCTCATTACTTTATTGTCTACAACGTAGATGTCTGCTTTTATCTTATTTTTAACTAGATTCTTCGTTGCAACGTCTCCAACAGCATAAATTTTCGAAGGATTAGCATTTTCAATATATTTTATAAACTCGTTCATTATCCTTGTTTGCGAGCCAGTTAATAGTTTTCCTAAAGGCTGTTTCAATTTTGCTCGTATATTCTTTTTTAGTTGATACATTATCAAAATTCAACCATCATCTAACTCGAAGAGCGTATCTCCCGGCTTTTTTAATGCTCATCTTTTCAGCAATCTGAGATCTTTCTGGATCTAGTATTATCGTTATCCCAGTCCAGTCATTTGATATATTTACTGTTTTACAGTCGGGACACAGATTTGTTGATGTTATCAAATGGCAGTTTTTGCAAGCTTTTTCACTCATTCATCCTCACCGCCTCTCTTGAGAGTTGAATTTGATTGTTTCTCTTCGTGCAGCTTTTTCACGTCTTCCTTAATCCATTCAAATTTACCTAAAAAGGGTTGACGCATTGTAAGTCCAACTTTTCCCGAGGTTCCTCCCTTTGCGAAAGAGACGGCTGTTATTCTTGCTCTTACATTGTCTCCCTGCTTCAAACGCCTTTTCGTTTCTTTCCCTATCAACAATGCTTGTTTTTCATCAAAAGAGACGTAATCATCAATTATCTGAGAAACATGAAGTAACGCGTCGATAGGACCAACACGGATGAAAGCTCCAAAATCTTCTATTTCAACAACTTCCCCTTCAACAATCTCTTGTATCTGCGGATAAAAGGTGATTATGGAAAAAGTTGCACTGTTGTATGTTGCCCCATCTCCAGGAATGATTTTTCCTATAGGACTGACATCGATATCAGTTATCAGGACAACATAGCCAAGGTCTTCAGTTACGATGCCCTCATACTTTAACTTAAGCTCCTCGTATGCTACTTTGCTTATTGGCTCTCCAAATTTTTCCGGTGGGATTCTAATGGTGTCTTCTATCTTTATGAGTTTGAACATGTTCTGTCACGAATAAAGAAGGGTGATGAAATAGGAATCCTAAACTTAAAGCTTTCTTATATACTCTCTCGTAGTTTAAGCATTTTAGAAAAACTCGTCACACAAATAACGAGTATGCAATTATTACCGGAGCGAAAACCGACGCAGTGAGAGACATCACGGTAATCATTGTGTTGAGTGATGGACCAGCTGTGTCCTTGAACGGGTCTCCAACCGTATCGCCAACCACCGCGGCTTTATGGGCTTCTGATCCTTTACCACCAAAATGACCAGCTTCGATGTACTTCTTCGCGTTGTCCCACGTACCCCCTGAGTTTGCCATAAAGAGAGCGAATAAAACTCCGGTTATAATGCTTCCAGCTAAAAATCCACCTAAGGCTTCTCTTCCAAAAATGAAACCAACCATTAATGGCATGGTTATCGACAATATGCTTGGAAGAACCAGCTCTTTTAAGGCTCCTTTGGTTGCTATGTCTACGCATCTTGCGTAGTCAGGTCTTGCTTTCCCCTCTATTAACCCAGGCACATCTTTAAATTGTCTACGTATCTCCTCAATCATTCTGAATGCATTTTTCCCGACTGATAGTATCGTTAGTGCGGAGAATAATGGAGGCATAAATGAGCCGATGAACACACCAACTAATACTATGGGATTCATGAGATCTAAAATTCGAATATCAACTATTTCAGAGTAGGCTGTGAAGAGCGCTAAAACAGTTAATGCTGCCGCACCTATAGCAAAACCTTTTGTAATAGCTTTTGCAGTGTTCCCTGCTGCATCAAGCTCACTGGTTATTTCAATAACTTCTTCTCTCATTCCAGATTGTTCAGCGATTCCTGCTGCATTATCTACTATAGGACCATACGAGTCAGATGATACAACCATACCAGTTATTGAAAGCATTCCGAGAGCAGCTAAAGCAACGCCATATACTCCACCAACGACCCAAGAGATTAGGGTTGCAATTGAGATACCAATTATTGGTGGCACTACACTGACTAAACCATAGGAGAACCCAGTTAGTATGTTTGTTGCTGTACCTGTCTTAGAAGCTTCAGCGGTTATCTTAACTGGCCCTCTATCTATGGAAGTGAAATAATCGGAAGTTAATCCTATCCCAACTCCCGCTATCAAACCAACAATAATCGCGTAGTAAAAATTGAGATTTACATCCATGAACCAAAATAGAACGTAGGTTAGCACACCGAAGATTATAGTTGTTAAAAAAGTTCCTCTGTTTAAAGCCGCCCCTGCGCTTTCTTTTTCCCCAACTCTTACTGCAAGTGTTCCCAGTATCGATGCAATTATCCCGGTTCCAGCTACTATCAGTGGCAAAGTAATCCCCACAGCACCAAGGGTTTCTAAACCTAGAATCATAGTCGCTACAATACTTCCAACATACGAGTCGAATAGGTCAGCTCCTGTTCCAGCTACATCACCTACATTATCACCAACATTATCAGCTATAACAGCGGGGTTTCTTGGATCATCTTCAGGGATATTCATCTCAACTTTTCCAACTAAGTCAGCGCTAATATCTGCAGTCTTTGTGTAGATCCCACCGCCTGCTTTTGCGAATAGGGCTATGGTACTTGCTCCGAAACTGAAGCCAAGAATTATTTGGGGGTCAGAGTAAATAAAATACAGTAGGCTAATTCCTAACAATGCGAAGCCGACGACAAGCAACCCCATGACCGCGCCAGCGTAAAATGCGATAGGGAAAGCTTTTTTTATTCCCTTTTCCGCAGCATAAGCTGTTCTGACATTGGCTCTTACTGCGATCTCCATTCCAATAAAGCCAGCTAACGCAGAACAGATCGATCCCATTATATAAGTAATCGCTATATTCAAACCTAATAAAATTGCTATAACAATCGACATGCTAATCGTAAAGATTCCGAGGGTTTGGTATTGTCTTTTTAAAAATGCTCTAGACCCCTCTTTAATGGCGTCTGCTATTTCCACCATCTTTTCTGTGCCAGTTGCTTGCCTATCTACATAATAAAATAATAAAATCGCAGCAATGATTGATAAAATGCCTGATGCTGGTGCAATAAGCAATAACACTTTTTACAGACACCGATTGATTGTATGTTTAATATTTTACAGTTATGAAACATCACAACTATCGTAACCTTTTATTTAAAAGATTATCCCGTCCACTTCTAGGAAGGATTTTTGTCTCAGATAAATAACTGGTACATTATTTTTCCGCAGTCGTTTTCTAAGAGCCGAGTCGTTAGTTGCAACAGCGTAATTACAATCAAGAGCTAATCTGACAATTAAGTCATCCACACTCTCGTTTAATTTGGAACTTACATCAAGAACATCTGCCTTTTCTGCAATTTTCAATGCTTCTTTTGCTAACTTCGCTCTTTTTCTGCTTCCACTCTTAGAAGCTTGTTTCAACTCCACTAAAACTGGTAGAGGTATCACAATCTCAACTTTTCTGTTTATTTTTTTTTGCAGCTCCTCAAATATATCTATCTTAAATTGTATTGGTAACATCAAAAAGTTTGAGTCAAGTATAACTTGTATTGGCATAATCTCTGGCACCTTTTTCAGAAAATTTTAAAAAGATGATTCAGCTGTTTCTATTATTTTACTATCCCATATCCAATAAGTCTCCAGCTATCTCCTATCCTTCGGCTGATAGCGACTCTTGTTTTTTTCTCTGCTAAAACTGATCTTCGTAAAGTCATCTCAACGATATCCCGCCTAGCTGATTTTACAACACCTGAAGATACAGCAGTTCCAATATTCACAACAAGGTTCTCGTTAGTCTTCACCTTCTCAACTTTCAATAATTCTTCGGTGCCAATTACCTGTTTGAATAGGTGGGGTTCAAAAGTTAGATTGTTAAGTACTGGTGGTAAATGATTAGGCTTCCCCACAACATTTCCCACTAATCCATCAGCTCTCGTCAGGGAAGGGTCTAAATGGGTTCCTACCCCCACTAATCCACCGCACTGGGCTTTTTCAACGAATTTCCCCCCAGCGGTCAAACTCTCAATCTTTGTGAAAAGAGGTCCATAATGTATTTTTCCTTTAGTTTCAACTCTTAAACCAGGAGATATCTCGATCTCGTCTCCCACCGAAAAAACACCTTCTAAGATAGAGCCGCCTATAACTCCTCCAACAAGCTTCTCAGCGTCTGTTCCAGGCTTGTTTACATCAAATGATCTTACAATTAGCATTTTTGGAGGTTTAGAGAGATCACGTTTAGGTGTAGGAATGTGCTTTTCAACATTCTCTATAAGCAATTCGAGGTTAATCGAATGTTGAGCACTAACAGGGATAACGGGTGCTTTCTCAGCAACAGTCCCTTTTACAAACATTTGTATCTCTTTGAAATTATCTATTGCTTGTTCTTGTGTAATTAGATCGATCTTATTTTGAACGATTAAGATCTTATCTATATCAGCTATCTCTGCTGCGGCTAGATGTTCCCGATCTTGAGGTTGTGGACACTTCTTATCCGCGGATAAAACTAGTAGAGCTCCATCCATGAGTGCTGCCCCTGAGAGCATAGTAACCATGAGACTATGATGTCCGGGGCAGTCAACGAAGCTAATCCCCCTTACAAACTTGGTTCTAGAATTGCATTCAGGGCACTTCTCGCTTGTACAATAGCCTCTTCCCTTCAAACATCTATAAATTCCAACATCTGCATAACCAACTCTGATGGTGATTCCGCGACGTAGCTCTTCGCTGTGTTTTGCAGTCCAAACGCCAGCAAGAGCTTGAACGAGCGTCGATTTCCCGTTGTCAACATGGCCTAATGTTCCAAGGTTAAGTTCAGGCTGTTTAGGCAACGGCTCTTTTTCCAAAAAAAGTTCTCCAACTTTATAGATTTTGATTAGGTAATCTACATGTATTTTAAATATTTATTTAAAGCTTCTAAGAGGGATCATAATAAATACATTTATTGAAAAGAGGTTAGAACTTACTAATTTCACATCGTAAATTAAACTAATTAAACGATGTTTAGAGTTGTGGAGTTTACCTACTTTTATTCAAAGAAAAACGTGAAAGGAGTTTTTAGTCATGACTCCGAAGATATACTGTTTAGGAGTAGAATCTACAGCTCACACCTTTGGCGTAGGAATCGCTTCTTCGGATTTGGAAATTCTTGTAGATGTCAAATCTGTTTATAAACCTCCACTTGGGCAAGGAATTCATCCGAAGGATGCGGCTCAACATCACTGTAAAGAAGCTCCCAGCGTCCTTTATCAAGCTTTAAAAAAATTTGGTTATAAACCTGATCTTATAGATGCGATAGCTTTTTCTTTAGGTCCAGGATTAGGACCCGCACTTCGAACAGGCGCTACAGTAGCAAGGGCTATTGCAACTTGGCTTGCCAAGCCTCTTATTCCAGTTCATCATGCAATTGGTCACATCGAGTTAGCCAGTCTTTTGACAGGTTCTAAAGACCCTCTAGTTCTTCTAGTCTCAGGTGGGCATACAACAATAACAGCGTTTGTAGAGGGCAGATGGAGAGTCTTTGGAGAGACAGAGGACATCACTCTAGGAAACCTCTTAGATGTTTTTGCGAGAGAAGCTTCTCTTCCATCCCCTGGTGGATCGTCGGTTGAATCATTCGCAAAGAAAGGAGTTGAATTCATTGATTTACCTTATGTCGTTAAAGGCAATGATGTATCGTTTTCAGGAATTCTTACAGCTGTAAAAGAAAAGTTTGAGGGCGATTACAGGCTTGAGGATATTTGCTTTTCTCTCCAAGAGGTTGCGTTTTCAATGTTGACCGAAGCTTTTGAGAGAGCTTTAGCTTACACTGAAAAGAAAGAGGTCTTACTTGTCGGAGGCGTTGCTGCTAACAAGAGACTTCAACAGATGATACAGGAAGTCTCTGAGGAACATGATGCTGCTTTTTTTGTTGTACCAAAAAAATATAGTGGTGACTGCGGAGCACAGATCGCATGGACCGGGGTTTTAGCTCACCAGTCCGGTGTTTATATCGACGTTGAAAAAAGCTTCATAAATTCAAAATGGCGCCTCGATGAGGTTAATAGCCCTTGGAGAGTTGGATAGATGACGCTTTTAAGGAAGGGCGCTGAAGCTAACATTTACCTAGAAAATTGGCACGGCCTAAAAGTAATCCTGAAAAAGCGACTTCCGAAAAAATATCGAATACAAGAATTGGACTCAATGATAAGAAAACTCAGAACCATACGTGAAGTACAACTTATACATGATGCGAAATTGATAGGCGTATCAACACCACTGTTATATTCAGTGGACCTCGAAAAAAAAACTATAATTATGAAACATATAGAAGGACTTAGAGTTAAAGAGGCTCTTAATGCACCTGATTTTTTAGAAAAAGAGAAACTATGTTTTAATGTGGGTAACTTAATAGGAAAACTACATAATGCTGGCATAATGCATGGTGATTTAACTACTTCAAATATGATTCTTTCAAAAGACAAAATTTTTCTTCTCGATCTCGGTTTAGGCGAGCACTCAACAGATCTTGAAGATAGGGGAGTTGATCTTCTACTTATAAAGAGAGCACTTCAAAGCGAGCATTGCATATTTTTTAAAAAAGGTTTTAATGCTTTAATAGCTGGTTACCAAGAAGTCGTCGGAGATAAAGCAGCCAAAGAAGTTACAAAAAGGCTTAAAGAGATAGAATCAAGGGGAAGATACATGTTGAGACGAGACATGTGAAACTATACTGGAACGGTGCTATTAACATGCGGAAATACCATGAAATTTACTTTGCTACTAGCAATTTAGATAAATTTAAAGAAGCAAAGGTCACTCTCTCAAAATTTAAAATTAATATAAAGAGAGCTGCAGTCAAAGGTCCGGAGATTCAATCCAATAAAATAGAAGAAATTGCTAAAGCCAGTGTCGTTCAAGCTATCAAGCATATTAAAAGAAAAGTGTTCGTCGAAGACACAGGATTATTTATAGAAGCACTAAATGGTTTTCCTGGACCATACTCTTCTTATGTACAACTTACTTTAGGTAATAAGGGAATTTTAAAACTCCTCAAAGGATTATCCAATAGAGAAGCCATATTCAAGTCAGCATTTGCATTCGGTGAACCAAATGGTTCAATTCTTTGCTTCACTGGCTGTATTAAAGGAAATATTTCAACTGAGGAAAAAGGAGAAATGGGTTTCGGGTACGATCCCATATTCAAGCCTATCGGAGGCGGAGGTAAAACCTTCGCAGAAATGACGATTGTCAATAAGAGTGAATATTCACATAGATCGAGAGCCCTTGAACAATTTGCAGGTTGGTATATAAAGAACTACAAAATTAACTAGCCAGCTGATAAGTCTTAAATATAGCTGCGCGAATCCCCTCAGAGATACTATCGATAGGAGAAACGATTTGACACGGAAAGGAAAATCGCATTCAATAAGACCTGTTAGCAAGAGACCACCAGTTTGGTGTAAATATGAGCCCGAGGAAGTTGAGGCTCTTGTAGTCAATTTGGCAAAAGAAGAGATTTCGCCAAGTAAGATCGGGGTCATTCTTCGAGACCAGTACGGCGTCCCATTAGTGTACCATATAACCGGTAAACACATTACTCAGATTCTTCGTGAGGCAGAACTTTCGCAGCCAATACCAGAGGATTTAAGCAACCTGATAAAAAAGGCTACAGGGCTAAGAATGCATTTAGCAAGAAACACGGGAGATTTAATAAATAAAAGGTCATTAGCAATAACAGAATCTAAGTTAAGGCGATTAGCAAAATATTACACAAACAAACATATTTTACCAAAAGATTGGCAGTATAAACCCGAAGTAGAACTTTCTTAACCATGGTTATACTTATGGTTAAAAGTTCAAAAAATCTAAAGGCTTTCCTTAAAGATGCGTCTAATGCTGCCAACATAATATGTTCATGGGTTAAATCGGAGAAAAATATAAGCGTAATATCTCACCACGATGCGGATGGTATAGCAGCAGCGGGAATAATAACCCAAACACTGAAGAGGTTGGATGCCAGCTTCAGAGTAAGAATAATTAAACAAATAGATGAAAAAACCATCCGTGAGCTTTCATCAGAGAATAATAATCCTATAATCTTCACCGATTTAGGAAGCAGTTACATCGATCTTTTCAAGAATTACTTTACCGACACAGAGATCATAATTCTTGATCACCATCCACCAGTTGGAGATTCTTTTCCTTACTTAACACAGGTAAATCCTCACCTCCACGGATTTGAAGGTTCTAACGAGATAAGCGGAGCAGGAGTTGCTTATTTTACAGCTAAAGATATCGACGCGAAAAATCAGGATTTAGCATCTTTAGCAGTAATTGGTGCTCTGGGAGACTTGCAGGATAAAAATCAGGATCGAAAATTACTTCACCTTAATGAATTAATTGTTGAAGACGCAATAAAAATAGGAAGCATAAAAACAGAAGTTGACCTTGTAATATTTGGCAGAGAAACAAAACCAGTACATAAGGCTTTGGCAAACACAAGTACACCATTTCTACCAGGGATAAGTGGCGAGGAAGATAAATGCCTCGGCTTTTTAATTAATTTAGGAATTAACCTTAAAAAAGACGATGAATGGATAACACTCTCCGATTTGTCGTTAAAAGAAAAAAGGAAAATCTTCTCTGAGCTCGTAAAACACTACTCAAGTAAGGGATTGCCAAGTTCTATTCCTATGAATCTGATAGGCACTGTATACACCCTGATAAATGAAGATCGGTTAAAACCTCTCAGAAATGCGCGTGAGTATGCTTCGTTACTCAATGCTTGTGGAAGAATGGGGAAAAGTGGTCTTGGAATTTCTATATGTGTTGGTGACCGAGACCGAGCCTTGGCGGAGGCAAAAGAGCTACTGGAAGATTATAGACAGACGATAGCCAGTTACATGAATTGGTTGAATGAGACAAAGAGTGCCATAACTGAGATGAAGTATATCTACTCTATCAATGGAGGTAGTTACATAGATGAGAAAATGCTAAGCACAATAACGTCTATTTTAACCAACTCACCTTTTCTTAAACAGGAAAAGCCAGTCATCGCTCGAACTCTCTCTCAAGATGGTTACGTAAAAATTTCTGGAAGAACGTCAGACATTTTAACCCATAAAGGAATAGATCTTGGAGATATAATGCTAAAAGCATCTGAAAAATATTCTGGTCGTGGTGGCGGTCATAATGTTGCAGCTGGAGCTCAGATTCCAGCTAAATACCAAGATAGCTTCATAGATTTTGTTGATAAATTGGTTGGGAGCAGTCTCGATTCAAAATGAGCACAAAAATTTTCGCAAAGATAATACTAAATTATAACGACAAAAGATTTGCAGAGGCGGTGGTCGAGGCTGTTAATCCTGACAATCTTTCCGCCCCAGCAGAATTGTTAATAAAGACAATAAAAAATCGTGGTTCGCTAATCACTACTATAAGCCTAGAAAATGGTATTGAAACCTTATTCTCAACAATAGACGATCTGCTATCATGCGTTCAAGTTGCTGAACAAGCTGTAATGCGGTTGAGGAAGCTTGAAAGATAAAACTTTTAAAGTTGTATACACTCGTCTTTCAAACTACTCCTAATGGTGATTTTGTTTGCCAAAAAGATCGAGAAAGATCCAAGATAAATGGAGAATGAAAGAATGGTACACCATTGCTACGCCACCATATTTTGGTGATATTGAGATAGGGACTTCACCCGTTTCTGACTCATCAAATTTAATTGGGCGAGTAGTGAACACTACACTCTACGATATAACTGGGGATCCTTCTCAACAGTATCTTAAACTTTACTTCCAAGTAACCGATGTAAAGGGTCAAAAAGCAATTACAATTTTTAAAGGACACGAGTATTCTCGAGACTATCTAAGAAGCCTCGTAAGAAGAGGAAGCACCCGAATTGACACCATCATAAACGTTTCGGTTGAAGACAAATATGTTATCCGTTCATCAGTGGTCATCTTCTCTGTTCTCAGGGTAAAAGCTTCTCAAATAAGTGAGTTTAGGAAAATCGTCAAGAAAAACCTTGAACAGAAAACTGAAACTCTCAAATTTGATCAATTTGTACAAGAAGTTGTTCTAGGCAAAATTGCTTCTGATATTTATAATGAAGCCAAGAAGGTAGCTCCTATACGGCATGTGGGAATTCGAAAAACAAAGCTGATCGCTTTCCCCATTGAAAAAGTAGAAGCCAGCAGCCCTGAAGCTAAAGCAAAATAATCCTTTACACATTTTTTCCAGATTATAATCGCGACTTTTTTTAATTCTTAAAAGTTAAATGTTCTCACCCAGAAAATATTTTGTGGAGGAGTACTTCTGACATCGCCAAACATATTTAGAGCTTATGACATTAGGGGCGTTTTTAATAAAGATCTTAAACCTGAGACTGCTTATCAGATTGGAAAAGGTTTTGGAACGTATCTTGGTGGTAAAGGAAAAGGGGTTGTAGTCGGTCGAGATGTTCGTTTAAGCGGCGAGAAACTCGAAAAAGCATTGATTCAAGGAATCACTTCGACTGGTTGTAATGTGTTTCAAATAGGTATAGTACCAACCCCCGTCACATCATTCGCGGTTGTGAAATACAAAAAAGACGGAGGGGTCATGATTACAGCCAGTCATAATCCTCCTGAATGGAACGGCTTTAAACTCTATAAAGAAGGAGGAGCAAGTTGCGCTCAAGGCACAGGCATGGAGGCGGTAAAGAAAATTACTTTATCTGGAAAATTTACTAAAGGAAAGGGAGAGGTAAAGAGATGCGGAGAAGTTTTAGATGATTACTCCAATTTCATCGAAGAAAAAATAACAATAGAGAAACCCTTGAAAGTAGCTATGGACACGAGCAATGGGGCAAGTAGTATTATCGCACCAAAAATCTTCAAGAAATATGGTTGTGAAGTCATTGGAATAAATATGGAACCAAACGGTAGCTTCCCAGGGCACTCCCCAGAACCTACAGAGGAGACATTGACAGATCTAAAGAAGGTTGTAAAGGACGAAAAAGCCGACTTTGGTGTAGGATACGATGGTGACGGTGACAGATCGGTCTTTATAGATGATAAGGGTCAGATGGTGCCTGCTGATATAACTTTAACGATATTCTCAAATTACTTATTAAAGAGAAATAAAGGATCAAAGGTAGTTTATTCCGTTGATTGTTCATCTGTAGTAGAGGAGGCAATTAAGGCAAAAGGCGGCGTTCCAATTGTCAGTAAGGTTGGAAGAACTTTCATCATTGAAAAGATGATTGAGGAGAACGCTATTCTGGGAGGAGAAAGTAGCAGTCATTTTTATTTCGGTGAAATAAACGGGTTTGATGATGGAGTCTTTGCCAGTCTGAGACTAACTGAAATTCTATCTAAAACAAATAAAAAATACTCAGAAATGGTGAAAATCATACCCAGATATCCATCTATCCCAATCATGAAATTTGAATGCTCAGATGATAAAAAGTTCAAGGTCGTGGAAGAGTTGAAGGACGAATTTGAAATTTCTGGTTATGAAACAATAGATCTTGATGGTGTAAAAGTCTTTTCGCCTGAAGGCTGGTTTCTTATTAGAGCATCAAATACTATGCCACAAGTGAAGATGACAGCTGAAGCAAAAAGCGAGAAGGAACTGAATAAGCTTGTTAAATATGCTACAAGAAAAATAAACGAAAAAATAAAAAAGGTATAGTTTATTTCAACTTGTCTCTACTGTTTTTATTTAATCATTCATGTATTTTATTCTCTTCGACCTTTCAAATTCCAGTCTTTATTCTTATTTTTACGTAATTGTTTTTATGAACAAATATTTTTTGATTAGGTTCCAAATCATCATATAAACAAACATTAGGTCCAACAATACTATTAGGACCCACCCGAATACCTGGCATTATACATGAGCCTATTCCTGTCTTACATTCATCACCCATAATCACACCGAGTTTTGAAAGACCCGAATCGATCTCTTTTCGATCTATTTTTAATTTAACGGTCTTTTCGTCAAATCTTAGATTCGCTGTCACTGTTCTTGCTCCAAAAGAACAATCATCAGAAATGATAGAATTCCCAATATAGTTCGTGTGAAACCAACAGTTATCGCCAATGATTGAGTGTTTCACCTCGCTTGCAAAACCTACAACACAGTTATCGCCTAAAGATGAGTGGTTCAAAATAAGACAGTTGTTTCCAATAAAACTGTTTGAACCGATATAGCAAGGTCCTCTTATAATTGTATTTTCGAAAATTTTTACGCCTTTTCGAATCCACACATTGCCTTCAATTTGAGCTTTTTCAGAGACATTGACATCTTCTTCAATTATTGGTTTTGTAATATTTTTTTTCATTAAGTATTCATTTATTGTGAAAAGATCCCAAGGATATTTAAAAGCTGCAAAAAAGCCTTCATGCCTATAAGCAGTTACGAAATCGCCATCATCGATGATTTTTTGAATAGAAGCTTCATATTGATGGTCTGAAACTTTCGTTTTTTTAATGTACTTGAATATGTTTCTTTTCAGTATATAGACTCCTAAAACAGAAAGATTACTTGGCTCTTGGCCTTTGAGAGGTTTCTCTACGATTTTTTCCACTCTTTCATCCTTTAGTTTTATTATACCCCACTTCCATGTGTCATGAACAGGTTTACAGGAAAGAATGATGTCTGCATTTGTCTTTTTGTAATGGCTCATCATGCCTTTAATCAGTGAAGATTCAAACACGTCGTCAGCATTAATGACAAAGAAGTCGTCTTCTACCAAATCCTCGGTAGTTTCTAGAGCATTTGCTTGGCCAAGTGCTTTTTCTTGATATGTATATCTTATGTTTACGTTCCATTTTTCTCCGTTTTTTAAATAATTTTTAATCTTTTCTGAGTTGTGGCCCGTTACGATTATTAGATCTCTTAATCCTGCTTCTTTCAGGGTTTCTATGACAAAAAGGATCAGAGGCTTTCCCAATAATTTGAACATAGGTTTAGGTGTATTAACTGCTAAAGGAAAAACTCGGTTCCCAATTCCTCCAGCTAGAATCACTGTTTGCATTTTATTCACATTTGAAATCATCGTTTAGATAGTAATTGGTTCAACCCCTGCTCTTCGCTGAAAATATTTTGATAACGTCACGATCCTTTAGAATGTAATCCTCCCCAAGTCGTCTTTTCGTCCTAACATCAGTGGCATAAATGAATCCGGCTCCAAGATCAGTGTGTATAATATACGCAAATTGCTTTGCCGTTGTTCCATAAGGAACTAGGTAAACATCAGGTAAAACCTTCCCATCATGATCGCACATTTTTTCGACATCTTCCACAGGGTAAACAGCGATCATCTGAAGAATTTTAAAGTACACAGTATTTAGTGCCTCTTGGATGCCAGTATTTCCCCACCTTTGAAGGACTATTTCCTTTATAGTGTTCAACGCCTTCTTTTGATCATCAGTAAGATCATCTCTTAATACATTGAAGTTGCAATCACCTGGTTTATAATCTATCATTTTCTTCTCAGCAGCCCTTCGAAGCACAAGTTCGGCTTCAGTTGAGCAAGGGATAACCTGATAACCCGTTTCTTTAAGTCTTTCAAGGTTACGCTCAGCTTCAGGAACATCGATTTTATTAGCTGCAATTAACATTGGCTTTGCGATTTTTCGTAACGCTATAGTAAAAGATAGAAGGTCGTCATCACTCCATTGCGAGGGACTGTCTGCATTTAGGTTTGCGCTTTTTATTGCTTCAATTATTTGGCTTTTATTTATCGCTAACCCACTCAATCTGTCAGCTAGAACATCGAATAATCCACTTTTTATTGTTTCAGATTGTTGTAAGATTCTTTTCCAATCTTTCATTACGATTTGGCGAAGCCACATCGCAATTTCATAATCAAGGAATTCCATGTCTTTCAAAGGATCATGCTCCCCAGGTTTGAGTTGTTGACCTTCTTCGTCTGTTGTTCCCGCTGCGTCAACTATGTGAATTAAAGCATCAGCCTTTCTAATTTCATCAAGAAACTTATTACCGAGCCCTCTTCCTTTCCATGCCCCAGGAACAAGACCCGCACAATCGATTAGCTTCACTGGAATTAATCGAACACCGTCCAAACAGATTGAATTTGAAGGTTGATCCTTGACATTAAATTCTTTACAAACACACGGGACTCTAAGGTATCCCACTCCGATGTTTGGCTTCACTGTGGTAAAAGGTCTAGCGGATATCGGAACCGAGATAAGTGTAATCGCACTGAAAAACGTAGATTTGCCAACGCTCGGTTTACCAACGATTCCAACCAACAATCCCGGATCACCCGAAGTAAAATTCTATTGAGAGAAAATAAACTTCACTAATAGAATGATTATTCTCATGTTTTTTATATAGTGTATGTTAAATCTAGGAATAGGTCTGGGAGTCTTTTCTCAACCGCTTTTTCAGTCAAGGTTTAATACATATAGGTACAAAACTATTCTTATCAGTTAAGTTTTTATACATAATTACTGAATACCCGCTTTATTACAGATACAAATTCATGGTTTGTTCTATTAAAATAAGAATAATGTTAAAGTCAATTTTCAAATTTGAAAAGATGATGTACTATGAAACAGCCTCAAAAAGTATTAATTACTGATTCAATTCATCAAGACGGCTTAAAATTACTTAGCAAAGCTGGATTAGAAGTTGACTATAAGCCTGATATTCCAAATGACCTTTTAATTTCCATCATCTCAGGATATGATATATTAGTTGTGCGAAGCAGAACAAAAGTAACAAAAGAGCTTATGGCTAAAGGATCTAGTTTAAAGGTCATTGCAAGGGCTGGAGCGGGTCTGGATAATGTGGACTGCGACGAAGCGAAGAGAAGAGGAATAATAGTGCTAAATACACCTGAGGCACCTACAACGTCGGTCGCTGAACTAACTTTAGGATTAGTCATATCTCTTCTGAGACACATACCCTATGCAAATGGCTCTATGAAGGAAGGCTTATGGAAAAAGAAAGAGTGTTTCGGCTCAGTAATTAAAGGGAAAACTATTGGCATAATTGGGTTTGGGAGAATAGGTAAAGCAGTTGCAAAGATTGCTAAGAACATGGGGATGAAGGTCATTATCAATGATCTGCGCGCTAATCCGATTGTAAACAGTGGAACCAATTTAAAGGAGGTTTCTTTAGAGAAACTTCTTGCAACTGCTGATATGGTTACTGTTCATATCCCACTTTCATCTAGAAACCGCCATTTTATAGGAGAGAATGAATTCCAGTCAATGAAGAACGGAGCTTTCTTTATTAATACATCTAGAGGAGCAGTAATTGATGAGAAAGCGCTCTTAAAAGCTCTAAAAACAAAAAAACTCACAGGAGCAGCTTTGGACGTATTCGAGAGAGAGCCACCAACAGATCTCTCTCTAATTAAACTGCCAAACGTCATATGTACTCCCCACATTGGCGCTCAGACATCAGAAGCCCAAAGACTTGCGGCCATAAAGATAGCAGAAAAGATAATAAGAAGAGTTAAAAAGGAACAATAAGGTTTATCAGTCGCACTAAACGCCAACGATTTTGAGAAGAGCAAGCATATGACTAACCAATCAACCAGCCTAAAGCAAAGGCTTGAAATCCCAATAAAAGAATCAAAGAGAATCACGGCAGTCGAATGGCGAAAGCAGCCCGCAATAATAAAGATAAAAAAACCAACCAATATCAAACGGGCTCGTACTTTAGGCTATAAATCAAAACAAGGCTTTATTATCATAAGAGTTAGAATCAGGAGAGGGGGATTACATAAAGTTAAACCAAGCGGGGGTAGAAGACAAAAAAGAAAAGGTCTTGCCAGATACTATCCTGCAAAAAGTAAAAGGTTAATCGCGGAAGAAAGAGCAGCCAAGCATTTCCCAAACCTCGAGGTCTTAAACTCTTATTGGGTTTGGGAAGATGGGGTTTACAAATGGTTCGAAGTAATAATGGTAGACCCAAATCATCCCTCAATACGATCCAACTCTGATCTGCAATGGATGAATGAATCATCAAATAAACGGAGGGTACACAGAGGATTAAGTAGCGCTGGAAAAAAAGCTAGAGGATTGCAAAAGAAAAAGAAAGGATGACTGAAAGGACAATTAAAAAGGAATTCTAATATACTCTTAGCTTTGACTATATAATCTTTTGAATCTTGAATTTTATTAGTTGCAGGCGGGGAAAATGCCTGTTAGAACAGAAAAAAAGCGATATATTGCATTCGACGTCAGGGCTTCTGAGGATATATCGAAAGATGAATTAAAAGATTCACTTCAAAAAACAGTTCGTTCTTATTCGCCGATCCAAAATTTTAAAATAATCTCATATAATCGTTTAAAAAACATTTTAATAATACGATGTGGGCATCGAGATGTTGAAACCCTAAAAAAAACGTTAAATGACATTGAAATCAATGAACTACATGTGCAGAACAAAGTACTACTGGTTTCGGGAACTTTAAAAATACTAAGAAAAAAACTTGGATTTCTGCTGTCTTAATTTTTCGCAAATAAATTACTGATAATCATGGTTAGGAAAAGTTTTTAATTTCTTTCTTCACCATTCTGAAGCAACATCAATTCGTTTATAAATAGAAAATTGAGGCGAATGAATAAAATGGCAATGTTTGCAGCTCCCGGTGCATATGATCGAGCAATAACAGTGTTTTCTCCTGATGGTCGACTATTTCAAGTTGAATACGCTCTCGAGACTGTGAAGAGGGGATCAACAGTACTAGGTATTGCTACTTCAAGTGGAGTTGTCTTAGCAGCGGAGGAGAGAGCTTCATCTAAGCTCCAAGATCCAAGCTTCATGTGGAAAATATTTCAAATCGATGATCACATCGGTGCAGCTATTGCTGGGTTAAGCTCAGACGCTAGGGTTCTAATTGATCAGGCCCGAGTTTACGCTCAGAGTAATAGACTCATGTATGATGAACCAATTGATGTCGAGGGTTTGTCAAAAAGGGTTGGTGACATAGAACAGATGTACACCCAGCACGGTGGGGTTCGACCCTTCGGTGTATCAATAATATTTGGAGGAGTTGATGACACAGGAAGTAAGGTCTTTCAGACCGATCCTAGTGGAGCATGTTGGGGTTATAGAGCAGTGGCGATAGGAGCTGGAAGTGACACTGTGAAGGAAATTTTGGAAAGCAAATATAAAGAGAATTTATCAATGGAGCAATCAGTACTTTTAGCTATAGAATGTTTATCAAAAGTAATTGAGGGTAAACTTGAAGCTCAGAAGATTAGCGCTGTGTTGATTCCAGCAGACACACAAAAGTTCAGAAAGTTACCTGATGAAGAAGTCGAGGATTATATAAAGAAAGGCGGTTTTAGAAGAACTTAGTCAGCTGGTTCAAAATAATGGTGCAAAAGCACACAACAGCTCGATTTAAAGTTGCAGGTGAACACTTCGAAATATTGGTGTATCCCGATCCAGCTCTTCAATTCAAGTTGGGAAAATCGTTAGATCTCTCGGAAATATTGGTCACCGAAACAGTATTCAGTGAGGTTAGTAAGGGCTTACGTGCATCGTCGGATAAGTTGCACAGCGTCTTCGAAACAGACGATGTTTTAAAAATTGCAGAAACAATTCTGCAGAAGGGAGAGCTGCAACTAACAACGGAACAGCGAAGGCGTTTGATTGATGATAAAAAGAAACAGATAATCTCAATAATATCCCGGAATTGCGTCGATCCCCGAACAGGGGCGCCCCATCCTCCAACCCGGGTAAAGCAAGCGATGGCTCAAATAAGAATCGTCATAGATCCATTCAAAGATGCTGAAGAACAAGCAA
>Ga0209636_10001694_pt1 | contig 22278 bp, 22 predicted proteins | sample DeeMarSWOR152_54_FD_187464 | JGI IMG/M metagenome (GOLD analysis project Ga0209636, IMG submission 187464) | Marine sediment microbial communities from White Oak River estuary, North Carolina - WOR-1-52-54 (SPAdes) (version 2) | ecosystem: Environmental > Aquatic > Marine > Intertidal zone >...
CAAATCAATATATATAAGGTACAAACAGGTGTAGGGGGAGAACCAGAGCTTGAAGAGAACACAACAATCAGCTTACAAACAAGACCTTCAAGCGGGTGGTATGGAGAAGATGAAGCTGTTTATATAAACGTAATAAACGATACACAAGCACTTTTAGTTTGTGATACAGGAGCCTTTCTCATAAATCCCCGGTCAAACGTTATTATATGGAGCAATATCAAGGAAAACAAAGTGCAAACCATGTTAATGGGCGATGTTACCGGTGATGATGTAAGCGAACTACTAGTAACAACAAAATCCCGAATAGAATGGGAAGAATGGCAGAACATCACGCGAACAATCCTCGTCATCAATGGAGCAAATGGACAGGTAATATGGAGCAACACCACAAACCATGACCTATACCTGCAAACAGGGGGCTACTGGTCTGTAACCCCTACACCCGACGTGACAGGAGATGGAAACCCTGACATAACAGCTTATATCAAAGAATGGCCTCGGGGTGGGGGGTTCCCTATAAACGATACAGTTTACGTTTTCAACGGGGCTACGGGCGAGGTAGTATGGTCAGAACCTGTAATCTTCCCCCCTTATTCTTCAAACGATGAAATTAGAAGTTCCTGTGTTGTGGAAGACCTTAACGCGGATAATTTTGCGGATATCTTAGTATCAGGAAGCAGTACATGGTGGTATGGTGGTGGTGAAACTTCCTACATCTACTTGTTTAGTGGCGAAAACGGTTTGCTTCTCTCTAATAAAACTTTTACAAGTGAAAATAATAGAGGAATTTATCTCTATTCGCTGGATAAGGTTTCAGATGGTAGTTTAGATCTTTTATTGGTTGAGTGGTCAGATTGGTGGCCATATACTGCTAAAATCCATGCTGCCAACGATCTAACACCTACTTCATTTTGGGCAAACAATAGTGCTAACTTCACCGATGACACGACCATAGACTGGACAACAGATCTTCAAAATTTGGTATGGACGGTTTTAGGTTCAGATTATTACATAGAGCTGGGGAGAGATCCTTCAATGTATATTCTTTTTACGCAAGATCTTGGGGTAGATGGCATTAAAGATTTGGCTATTCGTGCCGACTCCCCCACAAATAGAGGTTACGTTTTCATAAGCTCTTCTACTGGTACAAATACAGGATTACAAGTCACAAAAGTTACATGGTCTCAAGAAGCTTTTTGGGGTTTTGATTTCGACCTAGTAGTTGATGATCTAACAGGAGACGGCTTCCCAGATAGCATAGTGTACCATAGATGGTATTATGGAGACATACCTCCATACCTTACTGTTATTGATGGATTTTCCAACGAAGAGATCACCGTTTATCAGTTTGATAGATCTTGGAGCTATGAAGGCCGGGACAGTGACCAATATTTAAAAATCCTACCTGCAACCGTTATTAGCGATAAAGATGGGGATGGTATAAAGGATCTAGTTATAGGTGTTTCTCAATCATATTATCAAGGTGCGGAAATAAAAGTTTTCAGCCTAGAGGGAGGAACTGATAAGGAGATCTCCACAACAACTATTGAAAAACTTTTCAAACCAAGCTGGGAAAGATCGCCCGAATATTCCGCCGTTTATTCCGTGATAAATATTGGAGATGTTAGCGGTTCCAGTAGTGATGAGATCGCCATCGTAAGACCTTATATACCTGTGACTACAGATGACCACACAGACATAGAAGACACGAAAAGAATGACAGAAATAGTGGATACAAACAGCTTGGATGTCGTAAAATCATTCCCTATAGAAACAAGCGACTTGATAAATATTGGAGATGTAAACGGGGATACTGATCCAGAAATCCTCTTATCTTCTGCAAAAGGCATGTTCTGTTTAAACAGTGCTTTCCAAGTCACTATAACCACCCCTACTGATGGCAAAAGCGTTGGTTCCAAATTTAATCTCGAATGGACTTTTAACAGCGAGGGAGCGGATACAAGCGCCCTAATAACGGAAGTGTTTGTTGACGACGTTTCACATGGTTCCACTAGCGAGAAAAACATGGAGGTAGAGATCGGTTCAGGCGGGGAACACGTGGTAAAAGTTAAAACACGTGACCCATTTGGAGGAGTCACAGCAAGCACTATTTCCATTAAAACTCCAGGCAGCATACTTATGTTAATCATCACTATAGGCGTAATAGTGATTTTTTCACTCCTGCTTTTAGTTAAAAAACAGCTTCTCCTTAAAAAAAGAAAAACTAAGCTTGAAAAAAGGAGTTGAATAATTTTGTCCAAAAAACCACAAGCAAGAGCTCAACAAAAAAATGAAGAAAAAGCCAAAACAACCGCCAAAGAAAAAGAAGGAGAGAGAGAAGAGGAGGAGTATACAGGAAAATATGTGATTGAAATCGAAAACCTCACAAAATATTTTGGGCAAAAAGAAGAAATAGTAAAAGCTGTAGACGGTATCTCCTTCAACGTACCCCCAGGAATAATGGGATACCTTGGCCCTAACGGAGCTGGAAAAACTACTACAATCAAAATGCTGGTAGGAGCAATAAAACCTACCGGAGGAGACGCCACAATAATGGGCCACAAAATCGGGACCGTTGCGGCAAGAAAGCTGATAGGATATAGCCCGGAACATCCAAGATTTTACGATCACATGACCCCAATAAACTACCTAATATTTCTCGGAGAACTTGGAGGGTTAACCTGCCACGAAGCAGAAGAAAAAGCTTTTGAAATCTTAGAAACGCTTGAACTAGAACAAGCAGCATACAGAAACATCGTAGATTTTTCCGCAGGAATGCGGCAAAAAATGGCCTTAGCACAAGCCTTAATTCACGAACCAAAACTTTTAATCCTTGACGAACCAACAGCAAACCTTGACCCCGTAGGAAGAGCAAAAATACTCGATCAAATCAAATATCTCGCAAGGAAAAAGGGCATGACCACCTTAATAAGCAGCCATATCTTAGGAGAAATCGAAAAAGTTGCAGAATATGTGACCATCATCAACAAAGGAAAAATCGTTATAAGCGATACAATGGACGCTGTAAAAGAACTTTACGCAGGTAACCAATATGTGATGCGCACCTCCCAAAACGCGAAAGTAGTAGACCTTCTCCAAACAACAGACTACGTTGAAACTGTATGGATTGATGAAAACGGCGATATAAAAATCAAAGCAAAGGATGAAGCAGAGCTTAAAAGACAAATACCCACAATCCTCAAAAAAACCAAGGTGACACTTGACGCATTTCACAGAGTTACGGTATCCCTTGAAGATATTTTCATGCGCGTAACGGGTCTTGGTTCCTTCAAAATGGTGACGGAAAAGGAAGGAGAAGAGGGAGAAGAGGCGGAAGAAATTACTTGGGAATATATTGAATCTGAATGAGGGAAACATTATGTCGACCGGAGTTCAAAGAATAAGCGAAATCTGGCAAAACATTCGGCAAAAAATAGACAAAGCCTGGTACAGGCTCCAACAACGGTTTAAAATGCTAATAATTGCGAAAAAAACCTTCAAAGACCTAACAACAACAAAAAAGACTTTAGGCATTCTGATAGCCGAACTAATAGTACCCCTAATCCTAGGCCTAGCCCTAACGCAAACATTGCCTGACGATTTTAGCAGCCGATCAGTAAGCGCCCAAACAGGAGCAATAACAACCTACTTCGTCATCATTTCCTTCATCTGGATCGCCGGCATCCCCCTAGCCCTTTACGCTTCATCCATAGGCGCAGGATTCATCGCAAAAGAACAAACAGAAGGCACTATCCTCATACTTATAAGCAAACCTATAAGAAGATGGGAAATCCTAATCGGTAAATTCTTAGGATTCTTCATAAACATCTTAATAATTCAAACAATCTCCGTTTACGTATCCGCGTGGTTCCTCGTATTAATCACCACAAACAACATATCCGTTTTCACATCAATGCTCCCCATAATAAACGCAGTAATCCTCTATTCCATAATCGTGTCCCTCATGTTCGGATCAATAGCCGCAGCCCTATCTTCTATGACCAAGAGCACAGGAAAAATAGTGATGATCATGGCAGCCCTAACTATGGCAACCTATTTCGGCTTCTTCCTAATACGTGCGCTGATAGGCGTCTACTACGAAGACTACCAAATATACCACATAGACATCGGGTACCACTTAGCCAACTTTTACATCATGTTACTCAAAGCTCTAGGTATCAAAATATCTCCACAAATAGCCATAATACTAGGAGTTATAGGTGGCACTTATAAAACAGAAGATGTCTTCACTGCCTTCGACGATGATCAGCAGCTCTTCAAAACCCCTGAATTAGCAGGCTACTATCCGTTATACCTTTCAGCAATCCTTTGGATAGTTGTAGCTTTAGCCTTAATCTTTTTTGGCATCAAGAGACTGCAAAAACAAGACATAGTGTAAGAAACTTTAAAAAAATAAAGAATTTTCCCCTTTTTTTAAATATCAACCTATTTAAATTTTGAAAAGATGTTAAAAGGGGTATGTTAAAAAAATTACTCAAAATATTTTTCAACGTTTATGAGCACGAACCAATATCATTTCATTTAATTAAATGAAATGTGCAATACAACGTAAAAAGGTAACACTCATAAACAGCTTTTGTTTTTATTCACAAAGCAATGAGTTGAGCTTTAATCATGCGAAACTGTAAAATAAAAGCATAAGTAAGAATTTTTGTTATCTAGTAATTTTTGAGAGTTAAGAGGGTATTATAATGGTGCTTCCAAAACGATGGAAAGCGGAAATCGAGGTAGAAATGCAAAAATACTGGCAAAAACCAGAAGTCTACGAAGCTGTTTATAAATACGACTCAGAAGACCAAGAAAGACCAAGATTCTCAATAGATACGCCACCTCCTTTCACAAGTGGAGAACTCCACATGGGACACGCATACTGGTGTATATTGAACGATACCTTGGCGAGATATAAAAGAATGCAAGGCTTTAACGTTTTATTACCTCAAGGGTGGGATACACAAGGCTTGCCTACTGAACTTAAAGTCCAATATCGGCTCGGAATCCCGAAAGGAGATCGTGAAAGATTCCGTGAGAGCTGTAAAGAGTACACTGCAAAAATGATTAAGTCGATGAAAGAAATCATGACAAGGATTGGTTATAAGCCTGATTGGGAACAGTTTGAATACAGAACCATGGACGAATCTTATTGGCGCTATGTCCAGCTAAGTTTGATTGAGATGTATGAAAAAGGCATGATTTATCGAGGTACCTTCCCTAACTATTGGTGTTGGTATTGTGAAACTTCCATTTCACAAGCAGAAATCGGCCATATTGAACGGGCGGGATTTCTTAACTACGTAAAATTTCCTCTAGTAGGGAAGGACGGAGAATTCATAGTTATCGCCACAACACGCCCAGAGCTCATCCCTGCGTGTCAAGGAATATTTTATCACCCAGCTGATCCCAGATTTCAACACTTCGAAGGGAAAAAAGCCAAAATCCCCCTTTTCGGCGATGTAATACCCATACTTACAGATAGACAAGTTGACCCAGAATTTGGAACAGGAATAGTTATGTGCTGCACCTTCGGAGACGAACAGGACATAAAGTGGAGACTACGACACAAACTACCCGTAAAAATCTGCATCACAGAAGATGGGAAAATGCAAAACGCTGGAAAATATGACGGATTAACTATCAAAGAAGCAAGAAAAGCAATATTAGAAGACCTAGAAGAAGCAGGACTTTTGGAAAAACAAGAACGAATAGCCCACAGTGTTCTCTGCCACACAGATCGGGCAGATTGCATGCGGCCTATAGAGTTTCTTGAAACGGAACAATTTTTCATCAAAATGAAAGATTATGCAGAAGATATAATACAGGCAAGTAAAAAAATGAAGTGGATCCCCGAATACTTCCTTCAAAGGCTCATTGATTGGTGTGAAAGCATCGAATGGGATTGGATAATTTCTAGGCAAAGGGTTTTTGGCACGCCTATACCTTTCTGGACTTGTAGGGGTTGCGGAAATCTAATACCGCCAAAAAAAGACCAACTGCCCGTAGACACGACTAAAACAACCCCTCTCGTGGATAAATGTCCTGAATGCGGTTCTAAAGAGATAGAGGGTACTACAGACACTTGTGATTGCTGGGTGGATTCAAGCATAACCCCCCTTATAATAACAAGGTACTATGACAGTTTAGCCCATAAATACCAACCTAATCCAGAAGCTTTATCCACCGTGAGACAGCAAGGACACGACATAATCCGTACTTGGCATTCTTATACTACGTTTAGATGTTTAATTTTAACGGGGATTTTAAGTTATCTAGAGGTGCTTATTAATGGCCATGTCTTGGGCCCAGATGGTAAAAGGATGAGCAAGTCGAAGGGAAATGTGGTTATGCCAACAGACGGTATCCAAAAGTATGGCGCGGATGCTATGCGGCAGACTCTTCTTTCTATGAGTGTTGGGTCAGACTTTCCTTACATTTGGGATGTCACTAAGCACGGTAAGTCTTTTATTCAGAAGTTTTGGTCTGCTTCACGCTTTTTAAGCAGTTTTCTGAACGATGTTTCGCCTTCGGGGAAAGTTAAGGCTTTAACGCCTGTTGATGCTTGGATTCTTTCTAGGTTAAAGGAAGTTATTGGAAAAGCTACTGAAGCCATGGATCGCTACGCTTTTAATGAAGCCCTCAAGATTTTGCAAAGCTTTTTCTGGCACGAAGTCTGCGACCATTATTTAGAAGCAGTAAAACCAGCCCTTAAAAAAGAAGGAGAAGAAAAGGAAAACAGCAACTTCGTGCTTTACAGAGTCATTCTAGACAGTTTAAAGATGCTTGCCCCTATTTGCCCCCATCTTACCGAGGCAGTTTACCTTGAACTTTTTAAGGATAAAGAGGGACAAATTTCTGTTCACGCTTTAGAGTGGCCTTCTCCCAAAGATCTAGAGTTTGATGAAAAAGAAGCCGCAGAAGGCTCTATAGCGATCGAAGTTATAGCAGAGCTCAGGAGAGCAAAAGCCGCGAAAAGCATAGCGCTAGGGGCTACAGTCAAGAAAGCGAAGGTCAAAGTGCCTGAAGATTGGGTTGAAGTTACAAAAAAACTCTCAGAAACAATTAAACCTGTTTTAAGAATCGAAAAACTTGCCATATCAAAAGGAGAAAAGTTAAAAGCAGAGTTTTAAGATAAAAAAAGAAAGTTGCACCAAATCTATTTTGGTGAGTAGAAATCAGTTAATTGAGTTGCAATAACACCTGTTTTCTTTACAAGTATTTCCTTTTTTTCTTTGGTGTCAATTTTTTCTTTTAAGAAAATTTCTTTTTCTTCAAGTTTTATACTCATTCCATCGGTCGCTGCTATTGTCTTTATTCCCGTCTTCTTTTCAACTATTTTAGCCTGTTTTTCGGGGTTTGCTTTTAAGAAAGCGGCGCCAAAATGGGTTAAAACGGTTAAACTTGGTTTAACTTCCTCTACTAGCGGTATCACTTCATCAGTTGATAAATGGCCCTTCCAAGGTTTTCCAAACGGTCTTAAACAACACAAAATAAAAAGCTCACAATCCTTATAAAACAATGGCAGTGACTGGTTATACGCAGTATCGCTTGTATATCCTATCCTCGCGCCATTTTCTTTCTCTTCTATAACCAAACCAACAGTCGAAGGATCCGAATGATATGCTGGTGTAGCAGTGATTTTAATCCCTTTTATAGAAAATGAAGAACCAGGAGTTAAAACCTGCTTTTCCTCAAGCAGCCCTAAGTGATAGTTAGAAATTATGCGAGAATACTGTTCATCGCCAACAAGAGCGCTACTACTTCCTAAAAGAACTCCTCTCTTTTTGGTAGCTGCTCTCGCCATAGCCTCTATAAGGATCTGGCAGTCACCATAATGGTCCAAGTGGGCATGACTCACGATTATTGCATCTGTTTTTTGAGGGTTTATTCCCAAATCTAAAGCTCTTACTAAAGCCCCCGGGCCAGGATCTACGTGTATCTGGGTATCATTTCCCCTTAATACTATACCCCCAGTCCACCGCATCTGTGTGGTCATAACGATCCTGCCACCGCCGGTGCCAAGAAAGATAAGTTCAAACAAAACCCACCGCCTCCCAATAAAAGGAAACACTAAAAATTAAACATCTTATTTCTCTTATAATTTTTCCCTATTTTAGTTGATCACCATTTTTTATTCTATTTTTGTTTGATTTTTATGGTGGATAGTTCTTCAAAAAAGAGTTTTTTCTTGGCCAAAATTTGGCATTTTAAACCCATTTTCTCGGTCAAAGATAGGGTTTTTTCCAAGTCGTTTATAGAAGATTGTACAAGTAAAGCTTGGCCATCTTTTTGGAGCCTTATTTTTAATTCATTAAGGAATCTGTCTATTATTTTTCTTCCCTTTCGCCCTAGACCGTTCCACATTTTTGAAACTGTTTTTAATTCTGGTTTTTTCATCAAGATCTTTCCATCTGTTTCTTCTGAGGGTAAGTAGGGTGGGTTAAACAATATTAAGTCAAACTTTGCTTCTGTTTTTAGGGGGTTGAATAGGTCTCCGAGAATTACTTCTATTTTGGTTTCTAAGTGATTATTTTTAGCATTGTTTTTTGTGCATTTTACTGCTTCTTTTGAAATGTCTATGCCCACAACTTTTTTTGCATGTTTTGCAAGGGCAAGGGCTATGATCCCGCTTCCAACCCCTATCTCTAAAACTACATCCCTGTCTGAAACTAAGGGTTCCACGCTGTCAAGTAGTAGAAAAGTATCTTCTGCAGGAGCGTAAACTTTTTCATCGTCAAGCTCTACTTTTACGTCTTTGTGCCAGAAAATACGTCTTCCCACCCTATTCCCACCTCTTCTAACAATCGTATTAAGGTTTTTGTGATGTTTATAAATTGAATAGGTTGTAAAAACTTTATCCTTTCTTCAGCATAGGGAAGCTTTGAAACAATTTTTTTTGTAAATGCTTTGTCTTGAATCTTTTTGTTAAGAAAACTCCTTAAAACTTTGCGTACTTTTCTTGATTTACGGCTAAATAGTACCCTTAGTAAGTCTTCAAGTCGTTCTTCCAGATCTTTTTCGAAAGGAGATCTTATGGGGTTTATTACGGCTAAGACTGAATCAACTTTTGGAACAGGATAAAAAGCTGTTTTTGGAACGATTTGTGCGATCTCAATTTTTGTTTTTAAAGAAGCTAAAACCGTGAGGCGTGAATAGTCTTTAGAGCCGGGTTTTGAAACAAGTCTTTCAGCAAACTCCTTTTGTAACATTAACACAGCATGTTCAAAATCGTGTTTTAGTAATTTAAACATTATTGGAGAAGATATATTATAGGGGAGATTGCTTACACATTTGTTAAATGGAGGAAAGGGGCTTTTTACAGCATCTTCGGGTATTACTTCAACATTAGGAAAAACGGAAACCTCTTTTTCCAAAGCATGAGCAAGCTTTTTATCTGATTCAAAAGTGTATACTTTACCTGCTTTCTCCGCCAACTTTCTCGTTAGCGTCCCTAAACCTGCACCAATCTCTAAAACTTTATCTTTACCAGTGATATCAGCTAGGATAATTTGTCTTTCTAATATTGAAAAATCTATGAGAAATTTTTGTCCAAAAGCTTTACGCAGGTAGGAAATAGAGTGCTTTTTAAGAAGCGTTTTAACCTCTTTAAGAGCGTTTTCTTGGTTTTTCATGGGGAGAAGCCCTTTCTTTTCGATATTTTTTCGGAGGAGGCCTTTCTTTTCGATATTCTTTCCCTTCACTTTCGCCGCTTTCTTCCTCTTCCAAAGATTTAAACCTTCTTGTAAAGAGCCTGTATTTTACATCTTCTTTCTCTAATTCGTGTAAAATCCGTTTCACAATCAACTTTTTAGGATCCGATAAACTAGTACGTTCCTTGATATCTTCAAAGCTTGTGAAAGGTGTCTTTTTTTTCTCCTCTAAAATACTCCATAAATACTTATTTCCGATTCCTGGCAGCAAAGAAAGTTGGTGCATCCTAGTCGTTATAGGACTCGCTTTATTAAACCAGTTTACAAACCTTTTTGTTTGCCGCTCAACGATCTCTTCAATCACTGAGGGAAGCTCAGCTTTAGCTGTTGCAGTTAAATCCTTATAGGTAAGACGCCTTTTTACTTGAACCATTTTATTTTTCCTTTCTTTAACTATACTTATACGTTGATGTAACTCTATAGGGATGTTAGAGGATAAAGGCGAAAGCTCTAAAAACGTGAAAAAATACTCTCCAATTGCCTGTATTATAGGTTCACGCTTAAAGGGCGGTTTTTCTTCTAAATATCCTTCAGACAGGTATTCTAAAACCACTACGTAATCTTCATATTTTTTACTTTTTACCGTTTTTTCACTCTTCCTTCTACTTGGCATGATTTTCTCCCCAAAAGATAAGATGATAAACAAGTCAGAATCCAAAATCCCAAAAAGATCTAACATTCTAATTTAAAAAAAGCTAAAATATGTTAAGCGCGGAGAAACAGTAATATTTTTAAGATTCACCCCTATTACCATTATAATTCCTTTTTCGCCTTCTCTTTGAAAACTTCTAAAATAGTCTGAAGATCCTCTGTTTTTAGATTTTTCTTTACACTCTTAAGCTCAGAGATTAAAGGACGTAGTTCATCAATCGTTAAAGGTAACACATTTACGAGCATTATTGCTTCTTCTTTATCAAAATCATATTCCGAAACCAAAAAGTCAACAAGCTCGTTAGCTGTTTTTGAATCTTCCACATGGGAAAATTTAGCAGCATACTCCCGCGTAATTCTTCCAATATATCCAAGCTCAGATTCCTCATTACGCTTATCCAAAATCTCTTTAACTTCGGCCAGATTTGTAGTACGAGAATCCATAATCTCCCGCGGCAATAAAAATTCCTCCACTAACTTCTACCCAATTAATAAACACAAAAATAAGCTTTTTCATTTAATGTGAAGCCTGATATGCTCTGGTCTTGAGAAAACCGTTTTATAACCGTTACCATCCCTAACTTTGAGGATATAGGCCTGACCACGTTTATCGATTACTTCAGCAGTTCTTCCGTAAAATCTTCTATATGGCATGCCTTTATGCACGCTAGGATCGATAATTATATCTACTTTATCCCCTACATTGTAGTCCACTAACAACTTGCTTATCGGCGGCAATCCTTTCCTCCTCACATGTTTCTTAAGCTTTCTCCTTGTCCGCCTACGAGGACCACTCGTTCTTCTAACCACGAAAACCACCTTGACGAAAACATTTTCGCTCCGTAAAACCTTAAACTACCCAAATCAATTTAAACTACTCGTTTTTGATAAGATAGAATATAGTTAAAAACATTCTTAATAAAAAATTTCGTTACTTACTCCACGGAAACCACGCTTAACTCTAAACACTCTGCTTTTATTCCTAAAACCTCTGCTACACTAGGCTTAGTTCGACCTTCATCACCGCTTATAAGTTCTTTTACATACGTTCCTCCTTGAGTTGTTATAAGCAGTTCAACATGAAACCTATCAATCTTTCGCGCTTTTAAACTAAAAACTTTTTTTATTCTTTCAATATCGGTTCGCCGGTGAAGAACTCTTGTAGGAGTCCTCTGGGAGACATTAACACCCGAAAACTGTTCCTCTAACACTTTAAGATTCTCCTCAATGGCCTCATTTTCAAGTTTAACAATGGTCCTATAAGTTTTCTGCGCCATACTACTTGCTTCTTTAAGCCGCCGAACCTCCTCCTTATCACTGAACCTAAAAGAATCAACCTCAATAATCCCCCTACCCCCCTCAGAAATCTTTTCTTGAAGAAGTTTTAGATCAACACTCCTTATTTTAGGGTTTTTTACCTCAATAACAAAAGGTCTTCCGCTTCCAAGCATCAAAGCATCAACATCCTCCCTCCCTGCAGCATGAAACTTCCAACCTACCCCTTTTGCTAATTCCTGGGCAGGCTCACAAATAAGCTCAGCGATGGAGGTCTCATAACGACGCCCTGAACCACCACACTCATCACAACCCACACCCTTACAATTTTTACAAAACCAGGGCGCTTGTGGAACACCTACCTTCAACTTACGATACCTACTATAAACAAAAATAGAAGAAGCCTTAACCTCAACAACATCACTCACCAAATCCATCAAAAAAACGACATCCGGTCTATTAAAATCCACACCCTTCCCCGCAAGTTTCGAAACAATCTTACCGACCTCACGATTCAACTCAGACTTTAAAGACTCACCCCAAACCAAACCATATTCAGCCCGTAAACAATCTTCCCTCTCAATCAACAAAGGATTAACAACACAGCCTATCAAAAAAGTTTCAAACTCAACCTTTTTCCCTTCCTTAACCACTTTTAAAGCTAAAGATTCTAAGCGAGAAAACAACCCTTCGCAAAGCCAACAAACTTCTCCATAATCCTTCTCAAACTTTTGATAAAGATCTCCCTCTTTTCCTATTATTTTTTCAAGAGTTGTGCCTGCTAACTTACTCCCAGATTTAAAAGCCGCATATAAAATCTTAAGTGCTTTTTCTCGATCTTCCTCTTTCTCACCCTCCATATAAGTTGTATGAGCTGAAAGAACAATAAAATCTAGGATCGTTAATCCCCTACTAAAATTAGCCACTCCATGACCAAGTAACGCAAACTGCCTACCAAGACAAGAAGGACAAATAATCCTCGTCTCTAATATATCTAAAGCCTTCTCCAAAACTTTGCTTAAACCCTCCATTTTCACCTCAAACCCTCATAATATCATCCTCTAAACCGTTACTCCCTACCCCATTTTTTCTAATATCATTCTCATGACTAATTTTTTTATTTTTAAACCCCATAAAAAAATCATAATGTAACTTAATAAAATTTCGCTTTAACTCCAAAAAATAGCGATAAAATAAAAAACTCGGAAAAATAATAGTTAGGCACATACCGTCAAGAAATGGAGGAAAAAAGTGGCTGAAAAATCGATCATAATAATTGGAGCTGGACTAGCTGGTCTAACCACCGGATGCTACGCGCAAATGAACGGATATCAAACCCAAATCTTCGAACACCACAATAAACCAGGAGGAGTAGCTACCTGCTGGAAACGCAAAGGGTACATAATTGACGGCGGCATCCACTTCGTGATGGATCACAAGCTAGGAAGGTCAACCTATGAGCTATACCGCGAACTAGGCACAGCCCAAGCCAACCGCTTCATCGACATGACTACTTACATACGCTTAATCGATGAAACCAGTGGACGAATTTTGGATGTCACCCAAGATCTGGACCGCCTGGCAAACGATTTAAACGCCTTTTCACCTCCTGATACCAAAATCATCGACAGCTTAATCACCGGTGCCCGTGCCATGCAAGGATACGACATGGAGGAGATGATGAGCAAAGCACCGGAATTGATAGCCTTCCTAGGCAAGCTCAAACAGATGTGGAAAATTCGGCGAATGTTCAGATACTATATCGGCAAATATTCTAAGCCCGTTGAAGATTTCCCGAAACGTATTCATGACCCGTGGCTACGTTACGTCATCAAGAACATGTTCCTGCCAGAGGTACCGGTTTAGTTTATCCTCATGATATTAGCAATGATAGCGGACGGACAATTAGGGTCGATTGAAGGCGGATTGCTTGACTTTGTCATGCCCATCGAGAAACGTTACAAGGACCTAGGCGGGCAAATTACCTACAAAGCCACCGTCGAGAAAATTTTGGTGGAAAACGATCGAGCCGTGGGAGTACGACTAGCTGATGGCAGCGAGCACCGAGCAGACATCGTGGTCTCCGCCGCCGACGGGTACAGCACCATCTACAAGATGCTAGACGGGCGCTACGTAGACAAGAAGATCGAGAACCGATACAAGAATTGGAAACTATTCCGCCCCATCGTTATGGTCAATTTCGGCTTAACCCGTGAATTCACAAGCGACCCGTATATTAACATAATAAAACTAGAGCACCCCTTAACCATAGGCAATCAAGTTATTTATGGGATCACTCTCCGCATCTTCAATTATAGTGACAAATTTGCCTCTAAGGGCAAAACAGTAATCCAATCAATGATCGAAACAGAGTGGAATTTTTGGAACGAATTGCAAAAAGATCGACCAAGCTACGAAGCCGAAAAAGAACGAATAGCGGAGGAAATTCTAGAACGACTAGAAACGCGCTATCCCGACATCTCATCCCATGTGGAGATGACCGATATTGCCACGCCTCACACTTGGTGGCGTTACACTCGCAATTACAAAGGATCTCCCGAGGGCTGGCTGCCTACCCCGGATGCAATCATTACTCAAATTAAAAAAACTCTGCCCGGCTTAGAGAATTTTTACATGGCTGGTCAGTGGGTGATGCCAGGTGGCGGGGTCCCACCGTGCCTCTATTCTGGCCGCCATGTGGTGCAGATACTCTGCCACCGAGACGTGAAGCCATTTTCGACGACCTTACCATGAGCCCAGCTTTATTAAAGAGGTAAAAGAGATATGCGCTCTCCTGTCAGAATTGTTGATTACGACCCCCAATGGCCAATCCAATACGAAGAGGAGAAGGATAGAATTCTTGGAGTTATCGGCCATATAGTCTTAGCCATTGAGCACATTGGTAGTACTGCAGTACCTGGATTAGGCGCAAAGCCGATCATTGACATAATGATAGCTGTCCGTCACCTCGCTGATGCGGAAAAGGGTATCGAACCGCTCAAAAGCGTTGGCTATGAGTACGTTCCTGAATTTGAGGATTCATTACCTGAAAGGCGCTTTTTCTGGAAGAGCCCTCCAGAATCTCGAAAATATCACATACATATGGTCGAACTAACGAGTGTTTTTTGGCAGCGACACTTATTGTTTCGAGATTACCTCCGCACTCGTCCCAAAGTTGCTCAAGAATATTATCATTTGAAGAAGGAGTTGGCAGCCAAGCACGGTTCAGACCGTGATGCCTACACAGATGCCAAAACATCGTTTATTAAATCAGTAGAAGCCAAGGCACGTTCCAGCGAATAATCGCATCAATAAAGACTGCAGCGCAAAGATCACATAATACGACTATTATTTTTCTTTTTTCCATGATTTTGGGTAAGAGCCTCTTTCCATGATCACGCGTTCAGTTTTTGCTACAATCCCATGGTTCATTTCCACTATTTTCTCACTTTCAACAGTCGTAAGGGCAAGGGCTATAGCTTCACCTTTTTGAGTAAACAAAGCAACAAGTTCTCCGGCTTTTATTTTTTCATGAAGCTTAAGGACACCTGGCGCCGCTAAATCCGCGCCATGACATATAGCATCGACAGCAGAATCCCTAATAATTATCTTCGGTAAATGGTTTAAACCATATTCCAAGGGCTTTATAACATTCCTCAAATATCTCTCATCTTCCTCCTCTTCCCAAAAAACATAACCATCTTTAACATCTTGGAGATTTACAAGGGTGTCATCCTCTTTAAAAGATCCCACCCTAGTCCTCCTAAGCTCCTTCATATGCGCTCCACAACCCAAAACCTCCCCAATGTCATAGCAAAGTTTACGCATATAAGTCCCTGCTTGACACCCAACCCTCATCAAAACATAAGGGTTCTCCGCCTCTAAAACATCTAAATAATATATCTCCCGAACCCTTACTCTACGCTTAACCGAAGACCTTAAAGGAGGTTTTTGATAAATCTTCCCCACAAACTTCTTGCATACACCTAGCAATTCCTCTTCTGAAAAGTCCCCATGAACATTCATAACACACACATAATCTTTCCCTGCCTGAAGGAGCGCCTGAACTATCTTCGTCGCGTCCAAAATCGCTAAAGGGAGAACGCCAGTAACCCTCGGGTCAAGGGTACCACCATGACCAATCTTTTCAACCTTCAAAATCTCTTTGGCCCACGCACTAACCTGGTGACTAGTAGGATTTGCCGGTTTATCAAGATTAATAACACCCTTCCTTATATACTCGCCTAACTCCCTTTTACTCGGATCCCCCCCATAGTCCGGATCAGTCGGCTCTTCATCCTTAACCAGCATTTTACGCCTCAATATCTCGTCACAAGGTAACTCCCTATTAAAGCCTTCTTTAAAAACCTTTTTTATGCCATTTCCCCCCTCATTTAAAAGTTAAACAAATTCGGGAACCCCTATAGTTTGATCACTTCCTGCATGTAATCTGAAAGATTCGCTTCCTCTATCGCTGCCTTAATCTCTTCATCACTCGCACCCTTACTGATTTTAATCGACTTATTAACAGGCTCTAAGTGTTTGAAGTTTGCCCGTCTTCTCTTAACACCACTAACATCCTTTGGACCCGAGATCAGTGCAAAATTCTCATCTATTATATCCACTATAACCGCTCTTCTTCCAGCCTCTCGACCCAAAATCTTGACCACAACTCTACCTACCTCAAAGCTTGCCATAAAGACCACACCGCTCTTCTTCTCTCACTTATAACTTACTAACACCCTTCAAACAATTCATAGAAAAGACTCTTAATAAAAACTATGGGAGTAATATAAACTTTTACCATTGTTTCTTATTAAGTTCTCAACCGTCGTTTTAATGATAGATTTTATTTTTTCAGGCGTAAACTTTGCTGTATTAAGCACAATATCATACTTTTCTACATCGTTAATATCCGCGCCATAAAGCTTTTTATACCTATGTACCTCACTAAACTCCCTTTTAAGGGTTTGTTCCCTTGCCTCTTCAAAAGACACCCCATCTCTTTCCGCTATACGTTTAACCCGCTCTTCAAAAGGAGCCACAACAAGTACCCTAAGATCCGCCTTTTCCCCCACCATTATCCCAGTAAGCCTCCCATCCAGCACAACCCCCCCAAAAGAAGCCTCTCTCAACGTTTGATCATCAATAAGCCTATCAATCGCCTCATCCTTCTCCGCTTCCAAACTAAACTCAACAATACTCATACCCCTCTCAGAAGCCATTTTTCTAAAAATCATACCCGCCGACACATACCTCAACCCAAACAGCTCAACAATGATCTCTGCACAAGTAGTTTTACCCGCCCCCGATACACCCGAAACCGTGACAACCAACTCATCATAACCCTTCTTCTTCATCTTAGAAACAACACCGAAAAAATTTCTAAAAAAAGCTATTTTCCTAAAAAAACCAAAAAGAGTAATTTAAAAAAAATTAAAATTTTAAAAATTTTAGACAGTGATATTCACTTTACAATTCTATGTTTCCCTAATTTTCTCAACCAAAGCCTCTTTTAAGCAAGCAGGACAAAGATTCCCCCCATAAGGTCTATTAACCTTCTTCTTGCTCTTAGAAAGTCTCTTCAACCCACTGCCTCTATCCCTAGGAACCCCATGAAGCACTTTACCACAAACCGCACAAGAAGCCTTTTCTACTTTACCACTCCTATAATGAATGGTAGTTCTATCACCAGGTGTGCGAATCTTTCGCCTTTTAGAACTTCTACTCCTCAATCTTGGTTCAGGAACCATCAAACACCACCTTACCTCTTTCCCAATCTAATCCGGATTATCTCGCCATACCTCCAAGCCCTCCAAGCCCTCTACGAGCTCCCAAAGTCTTCTGTATCAAAGAACCCAGAGCAAAACTTGACATGATATACCAGCCTATGAAGTGCATTCCTGTGATTGTGCGATCGCTCCCAGGAAGGTCTTCTACTTCGCCTCCTAGGTCGAATATCATGTGAAATGGTAAGTGAACCACGATGTCGCTTCCGAAAACATGTCTTAACAAGATGAATATTAAGATGAAAGGTAGCATGAAGACGAGCATTGGTTTGAACTGCATTCCCATCATTTCTCTTTGGAGGCGTTGGATGTATTTTTCTTTTCTTTTCACTTTTATGAAGAGTTTTTTGTCTGCTTTTTTTATGGCTTCCGCACGTTGTTTGCTCCATTTTTTTATTTGTTCAGTATTCCTCCTAACCTTTTTGACGTCTATCAATACTTTTGTGACCGTGGCAGTTATCAAAGAAAGACATATGCTGACCACGGTGATAAATATCATAGATCCTGGCGGTCCAGTGGCATTATGATTTGCAAGCCAGTCGTAAAGCCAACTGTCAAAGCCCCAAAGCATTGTAAAAACCTGCCAATTCATTTTTATGAAAGTTTAAACTTTAAATTTTAAAACTTTTTCAAACCTTTGTAAAACGTGTTCAGCTAAATGTTGGATAAGACGGGTTTATAGTGAAATTTTTTAGTGGCTTTTGATAAGTTTTATGAGTGTTTTTGAAGCTTCTCCTACTTTTTTTTCACTGTTTTCGATTATGGCTACGGTAGCGCCGGTAAGTGTTGCTACGCAAACTGCGCCCCATCTATTCATTTTTTGATGTTCTTTTATTTTTTCTTCTTCGTCAAGGTCTCTTTCTCTTGTTAAATCTTTTGCCCTTCTGCTTGTGATCTCTTCGATTTTTGCTTCTATTATGGCTAATATGTTTGGTTTTAAGGCTTCAGCGACCCATACTGGTAAACCTGTGAGATAGCCGAAAGGTGTTTGTATTAATACATGTGTGTCAACTATTACTGTGCCTTCGCTTTCCTCGGCAATTTTTGCGATTTTTTCTCCTGAAATCCTCTGAATTCTTCGTTGGGTTTCTAGGGGAATTCTTCGAATCTGATCCCTTGCTTTTTCTCCTCCTTCAATTAATTTTTCTTCTAAGGCTACTTCCAGCATCTTATCGCCGAAATTAACTACTTGAACTTTTAACCCCTCTTTTGGCGCGGTTTCTACCGTTTCTGAGAGAACGGTTGTCTTACCAACACCCGGTATACCAAAAACCACAACGATGTTAGCGACCAAAACAAATCATCCTCGTCTTATTTTTTCTTTTTCTTCTTCTTCTTTATTTCTCCTTTAGTTATCAATTTAATCTTTAAACTTTTTTTGATTTGAAAAGTATTCAACTGTTAAAAATGAAACTTTTTAACATAAATAATAAAGGGTCGGGGTGGATTCCTCTGTTTTTAAGCATGATTCCTACATTATTCCTAGGAATCCTGCGAGGGCGGGGTGTTGTTCGCTTAATTGCTCTTTTGGCAGAATATCTGTTGCATACTGTTTTATGATACCTACAGCTAGAAGGATTCCCGTTCCGGTTCCTAAAGCTCCTAAGAAGTCAGAAGTAGCAGCTAAAAGCCCTATGAAAAGCCCGCCGATTATTGCCGCTGTTGGGATGTACCGCTCAAGAAGTCTCTCAACAATCTTTGGGTTTCTCCGAAATCCTGGTACTTGCATTTCGGCATCAATTAACTGTTTTGCCACATCTCTTGGCGCCATGCCTGCCACTTGAACCCACATCTTAGCAAAGATTACACAGAAGAATGTGAAGATGAGGAGGTACATCACGGCGCGGAAGGGATCCGCTGCAACAGCTTCTAAACCGCGAGGAGGCGTGAAATAATACGTCAAGCCGCTTACAGGTTGAACTCCTTGGTCGGTGTCTTCATAGTTTCCTAGGAGTTTTACTAAGAAGCCTCTTGTGCCTCCTGCGTACCTCCATCGTTTCCACATTAGTTGAGAAACCAGATATAAATCTGCAAAGAGGGCTGCTGCTAGTATCACGGGGATAACGGAGACGTAGAGTAGTTTTATTGGGTATTTTCCGCGGAAGCCACGGTATTTTGCGTAGGTTAGCGGTATCTCTATTCTTATGGATTCAAAGTATATTACGACCATGAAAGCGATTATGGTTCCTATGACTCCTATGAGGTCTGGGGCGGTTGGCGCGGCTTTTCGCAAAACTAGGCTTGCTAGGGATTTGCCTGTGAGAAGGGCTTGTATAAAGGCTAAAAAGACGCCGTGGTACATTCCGTCGTCAGCTGTTAAAGGTGAAAATAGGTTCCAAAGGATATGTCCGCAAACACCTGCTGCTATAAAGAGACTTATACCACTTCCAAGACCCCATCCTTTCTGAATAAGTTCATCCATAAGGATTATTACGAGGCCTGCAATACTGAGTTGGAACATCACCCACACAATACCATTGAAATCAAGAACACCATAAGCTCCACCAAAAATGAAGGCCATAGCTTGGAAAATTGTAACTATCAGTGCTAAAACTTTTTGCGCCCCTGTGAAAAGTGCCCGATCATCAGGGTCGGTCATATCTACATCGATGATCTTTGATCCTACCAATAGCTGCATGACGAGACCGGCAGTAACTATCGGTCCTATTCCAAGCTCTGTGAGAGTTCCTCTGTTTGATGCAAGAATAGCCCTCATCCAGAAGAAAGGATCGCCGCCTCCCACGTTTCTCGGAACCCCGTAAAGGGGGATTTGTGACATTACAAGGTAGATTATTAAGATAACAAGGGTCCACGTAATTTTTTCACGGAAAGTCACCTTTCTTTCTGGTTTTGCACATTCAGGCATGATATACATGAACGGTTTTAAGGCGGTGAGAAACTTGCTTGTCATCGTTCTAACCCTTCTCTTTTATCATGGAAAGCTTTAGTGTTTTAAGAGGTCTCGGAAAGTTCTTGAGAAGTGTTTGTTAATATTCTCATTTTTTTGTTGTGTATTCTATATTTTTGTCTTTATTTTTTTACTTTACTTTTAGTTTGGTGGGCTTTTTATTCGGTAGGCTTAATGATTTCAACTGTTCCTCCTGCTTCTTCGATCTTTTTAACAGCTGTTTTGCTTACCTGTTCTACTATGATTTCTAGAGATTGTGTTACTTTTCCTTTGCCAAGGAGTTTATTAACGCCTATTTTTCTTAGATCTATTTTTGTCTTATTTTCTTTTTTTGTAGCTATACCTTCTTCTAGTAAAGTTTTTGTTTTTTCTTCTAATTCCAAAAGGTTTATTGTAGTTTTCTCCTTCAGGATTTTTTGCGGTCTTTTGAACCCTTGTTTTCCATATCTTTTTGGTTCGTATTTGGTGGTTTTTAGCCAGTGCTGTCCTTTCCAGCCTGAATTTCCCACTCCCCCTCTCTGCCCGCTTTTTCTATGACCGCCGCTAACTCGGCCATAACCGTGGGTTCGGTAGCCTCTCTGTTTCCTAATCTTTTTTCTGAAACGTGTAGCCATCTTTTTTCCTCCATTTTCTGCTTTAAATCATTCTTTTCACTAACTCGTTTATGTCAAGCCAATATCCCAGAGTGCCGCCTAGAGTTTTAGGCTTTTTTATTCCGTTATAACCCTTGCGGGGAGGTCTTAAGCGAAAAACGGGTTTCACTTCATTCAAATCTTTTAGTTCCACTTCAAAGTTCATTAAAGCTTTTGCAAGCTCTTCTATGCTTCCAAACTGCGTATTTTGCTTCAAATACTCCTCAGTTAATCGGCGATTTCCGCTGAGTCTGCCTCGCTTATTCAAAAGCTTTACAAGCGTTTCTCCATCTATCTCACCATAAGCTACATAGTCTTTCACTTTTCTTATCATTCCTATTATTGAAGGCGTATTTTTAACAATAACCGCATGATGGGGCTTATGTAACCTCAACATTTTCAAGGTGTCATTAATCTCCTTTCTCACATTTACCGTGCCCCCGACCCTTATAACAATTAAGTGTTTCTCCTCTCCTACAACCCTTCCTTTCTTTTCTTTCCTCTCGACTTTCTTATTTTCTTTTAATTTTTCGCCTTTTCTTTCCGCTTTTTTCGCCTTTTGTTTTCTCGTGGCTTTTTGCGCCATCTTCATTTCTCCTCTTTTTCTAAAAAATAAAAACTTATAATTAATCAAATTAAAATCATGATGAAGTTTTTAGATTGATTGATTTTCTACCTTAGATGCTTTTTAAGATGGGATAAAGAGGTTTTATAACCTTTTGCGCTCTACCCAGTCTACCGGATGCATTATGTTATAGCTTGCTTTTAAAGCATTCCATGTCGCTTTGGCAAAGTTTGAACTAGTCCTTGTCCGTCCGAAGGTCTTTTCCCACACATCCTCTATACCTGCTAATCTTAACACGGTTTTTGCAGCTTCACCTGCAACTAATCCAAGCCCTTTAGGCCCCGGGATAAGTTCCAGCTTAATACTTCCACACTTACCGACCAAGTTAAAAGGAACGCTGTGCAACGTATTACACCTACATTCCCAGCTACCACAACCTCTCCTTATCGGGGCAATATTCAGTTTTGCAATAAGTATTCCTTTACGTATAGCAGGTCCTACCTCTTTATCCTTTCCTTCTGCTACCCCTACAAAACCTGCTTTGTTGCCTACAGCCACGGTCGCCTTAAAACGACTTTTCTCCCCTGCATCAGTCTGTCTTTGACATATATCCACACTAATAACTTCCTCCTCTAACTCCCCCTCGGTCAAAACCTCGACTATCTCAGCCTCCCTAATAATATAATTGTTCTCAAATATCTGTGCAAGACTTGTTATTTGTCCTTCCTTCACCAAG